>ERZ650304.32-NODE-32-length-89340-cov-17.348345_pt1 | contig 89340 bp, 91 predicted proteins | sample MGYA00376240_ERZ650304 | MGnify/ENA primary metagenome ERZ650304 (study PRJEB26733, sample SAMN07839271) | wastewater metagenome | biome: small river; feature: stream; material: water | place: USA: North Carolina | collected 2016-03-01 ...
GCTCCAAGATTTGGATCAATCGTGACTACATTCTGGGAGAATGCTCGTCCAGAGTTATTGTACCCCGGTATGCCGATTAAGTATGTCTATTTCAAGAATGGAATAGCGATCGAGAAAACCGGTATTCTTATTGGCGTTATTACCAGACACAATGCTGCCAACAATGATGTTGGTCGGCCAGTGTACGGTACCACCGCTTACCTCAAAATGTTTATTGGGAGATAATCTCTTGAGTTCTCATCAAGGAATTTTAATCGCTGTCGAAGGTTTGGACTGCGCAGGTAAGACCTCGGTCTTGATCCCTAAGATCCGTTCATTATTTGCTGAAGATCGGAATGTTGTTGTTTTTCATGCATTGAAGTCAACCCCATGGAATGATGAGTTATATCCTGTCCACGTGAATCACTCGTCTAAAGTCAGTCCCACCGTTCAGAACTTCTATATTGCATCAATGTTTCGTGACAATTGGGAGAAGAACGTAAAACCTGCCTTAGAAGCAGGTTATGTGGTCATCATGGATCGGTGGATTTCTACAACTGCTGTCTACCAAAAAGGGTCGGTGTTCTTAAACGAGCTGACTGAGATGGCTACCGATGGGCGTAAGGCAGACTATATCGTCTTTGGTGATTTAGATCACCAAACCGCTATGGAACGAGCAGGGACGCGAGGCTCTGCTGCTGACCCAATGGACTTCATTAGCAAAGAAAAGTTCGATGAGCGCAGAAGCGATTATCTACAAAGGATTGGTAAGGATGCCATACGGGGAAGCTGTATCATTGATTGTACCAAGCCAAAAGACTTCGTAGAACGATACATTGAATTGTTTGTTGAGCAAGTCAAAGAAGAAATGGAATAAGAGAGGATAGAGGGGCTCTAGAGCCCCTCTATCCATGTATCTATTTACTACCAACCACCAAATCCATCTGCTACTGCGGTACGCGGAGGAGTTCTTGAACCGTAAGGGGTATCTGCATCAATATCATCCCTTAGACCCGTCTCTGGACATAAGGGGTAGATGACGTACTTGTTAGCCTCAGGAACATCACCAAAGCTACGGTTTTTACCTTGATAGTATTCTAGGTAAGTCTCCGTGTTGATTACCCGAAGGTTACAGACGATCTCAACGTCAATCTCCTGATACAGATCCTTACTGCGAGCATAGTACACCCCACTACCAGCCAATCGACGAATAGGATCTTTGGTGTTTTGAATCACCATACGAGCTTCACCATTGAACTGATGCGGGGTATAGAGTAGAATGTTCTTTGCGATGATGAAACTGCGTAGTCGACCCGCAAGATCTTTGTACTCGTAACCCATGGCTTTAATTTCACAGCCAGCAGTAGACATCTTTTCCATGTAGTCCAAACCAATTGAATGAACTTCAAAACCTTCACTGATGTAGTGTTCAATCACTTCCATGAAGAAAGCATAGTTAGTCTCTTCACCAGCTGAACGAATCACCTTGATGTGATAACCCGTTCTTCCTAGATTGACTCGAACGTATTCTTTCAGATCTTCTTTGGAAGGGGAGTCGTCTGCTGGGTATCCGTTGATCAAGAAGAAGACTGCTCGATAGAGCATCTCAAAAATCTTCCAGAGGTTTTGTTCAACCGACCAAAGAATCATCAACGGTTTTTTGGTCTTGTCTAGTAAGAACGGTTTATTGTGCATTGCGAACTGTCTAAACAATGCAGTGACGGTACCTGACTTGTAACCATGTGATTTAGCAGGAATTAATATCATCTCCCCTCGGTTAAACTTGCGAGTAGGTCCTGCCATCTCATTGATTTGAACCATGCCAGTTTGAAGTCCTAATTCCCCAGCAGTCACCTTGTTCATGGTTTCAACCATCTTATCTAAAGATTCATCACAAGAGATGTCTACTTCGGAGAATGACTTACTGGCCGTAAATGAAGCAGGTTTGGTTTTACGATAACCGTCGACTTTCTTGTACAACTCTTCGATCAGGTCCATAGGACGTAGATTGCTGTCACCCCGACGAATAGCAATATAGGCTGCTTTAAAGTATGCTTCGTAGGTGAAGTCATCAATCGCATCACGAATAGACTTTCGCAGATCATTACAAAACTCTAAACGCTCTTCCTCAGATAGATCAGGCTCAATACCCATCTCAAGTGATTTGTAAAGCGCAATATCACCATCGGTGTCCATAACCAGTTTTTGCATCAGGTCGGTCTTACCGAACTTCTCATTATTCTTATGGGATACCATTCGGCTCAACGTGTTCCTAAGCTCTATGAGCGGATCCTTACCAGTGAAATCTTGAATCGTTTGATGTTCATTCTTTTTGCTCACCAGACGTAATACTTCAGTGGCTAGAGTAACCGAGTCCACATTTACAGACTCGGTGTCTTTGAGGTTTTCCCGCTCTCTATATAGCAGGGTAATCGTTTTTGCTAACAGTAACTTTTCGTCCATTGCCCACTCTCCAACATCCAAGGGGAACGATATGAATAACCTGACAGGATGCCAAGCGTTTTTTATTCCGCCTTGGCTACTATCGATCATTGAAGCCAAGAATCTCCCAATGAGTATTCTGGCGAATAAAGATGAGTTGTCTCGCATACTTACACCGCGAGATTTCAAAAATTTCTCCAACTACAATCCGTTCGACCCTTTGAGTAAGCTTGGACCAGATGCTGAGAAGTTTTTAAGAGCACTATCTCAGACTGTTTGGATTACCAATCCGGGGATTGTTTTAGGCCATTACTGTGGTCTAGAAGATTCCACCATCAATATGAACCTTGACAAGAATGGAGAGGTGCCACGATACATCTATGATGACGCAATCATTTGTCGTCCAGAGCATCGTTATGTTGATGGACGAGAAGTTCAGTTCGATCTCATTGTAGTTGACGATCGTCGTCTAGGAGAGCCAGGTAACTCAACTGGTTTGATCATCGGAATCATACCATCCATGTTACCAGATGACAAGGAATACTCTGTTAACCTCAAAACACTATGTAGAGGTTCTCTAGAAATTTTGTCTAGATATTATGGTACATGCTGTATTGCTACCACTACCCTCTTTAAAACATGGGTGGCAGCAAGTTTACAGTAAAGTAAAACTTCAACAATGTCTCGGCAATACGTGTTTTTTCTATATTTATTATAGAGAGATCCTTAATATTCCGGGTCTATCCCCTTTCTTTTGCAAAAGGAATGATCATGAGTAATAACCCATTTGCCAAACAGGGCAATATCGTTAGCGAAAAAGATACGGCTGAAGCAATTGCAGCTCTTCTGCAAAACAGTCAAGGCATTGATCTGGATGCCGGTCTGAACAGCGACAGCTCCATTATTGATGCCAAAGGCACCAAAGACATCAGCAAACGTGTGGATGCATTGGCCGCTGGCCTGAACGGTTTCGCAACCGCTCAAGGTGATAACGTTGCTGATCAAGTGATTGCACTGGTTGGTAAGTTCTACGCCGGTCTTCGCGGTGAGACTCCCAGTGAGGTTGAAGAAGTTACCGGGGGTAACAACGCTGCAACTCCAGGTCTTTCCCAAGAAGCACAGACCGCAATCCGTCAAATGCTGGCGTTCTCTGGCAGTGCAGAAAACCTCAAAGGTTATCACCGCCTGTCGTCCACCGACAAGGTACGTGGCAATCTCTACGCCCCAGCAGACCTCGAAGCCGGTCTGAACGCGTTTGACAACAGCACCATGTACGAAGGCGTCAGCCTCAACATCATGTACGCACCAGCCCAGATCGCTCAAAGCGCGTTGGCCGATGCAATCTTCAAACCAGAAGTGATGACACCAGACAAGGATTACTACGAGATCCGCACACTGGTTCCAACCCTGCACCAAGAAACCGATCGCAGCACCAATGGTGACCTGATGGACTTCGTTCCACGTCGTCTGGTTGATGCGACCCGTTATCATCAAGTACTGGGTGATGAAGATACCAAAATCGTACCAGCATACAAAGTCAGCCGCGCTGATAAGTTTGTTGCTCCAGCACTGATCGCTCCAACCATCGAAGTGGTCAATGGTGTTGAAATCACCACCAACTACCTGAAGCCAGGTGTGACTCTCGATTTGGTTGCCTTGAACTTCTTGGAAGACAAGCCAAACCGTGGCAAATCGAACACCACCGATTCTCTGGATCGTGCGATTGAAGTATCGAAGATTGCGCTGCGTGTATCGCAAGCCAACGATACCGACCTCACTGTGTTCGAGCTGGATGTCAACGGTAAACTGGGTAGCAACTTCACTGCCGCTGCCAATACCGAATCTGAGACCATGCAACAGCTGGTCATGCCAGAACAGCAGTTCTTCATCAGCGCCGAATCGAAAGTTGCTGGTAACGTAGTTCCTGCTGCATTGGCTGACATTTTGGCACTGAACGAAAACGTGGTCATCAAACTCGGCATCGGTCTGCACGGTCATGCTGATACCGAAGGTCCTCTGGGCCAGATGGTTGATCAGAAAGGTTCCATCCGCGTTCTGGGTATCTACGAGCGTGGTGTTGATGGTAACTTCCGTCGTACTACCGTGACTGATAGTGCAATCATCAACTTGGTCAACGCTCAGTTTGCCAAGATGTCGGTTGTTGGTTACAAGCTGGACGCCCGTCTGTCCAACTACGGTCGTCGCGATCCAGGCACCTACTGCCGTGTCCAAGCTGAACGTCGTCAGTTCCCAGTACAATTGAATGCTCCTTTCAGTGTTCGTGTTGCTGCTGGTCGTGATGGTGCTCAAGCTGAGAAGGCAGAGCTGATCAAGATCGCGTACGCCGCTACCCGTATCAGCAACGATATGGAAGCTCACCGCGTGTTCATCAAAGCATTGGACACCATGCGTCAGAACAAGGGTCTGGCCAATGAAACCGATGATTTCAAATGGACTCGCTTTGGCTACGCAGCTGACTCCTACATCACCTACGACTACGAAGAGATCGAACTCGACGTACTCAAGCAAGTGCAGAACGTCAGCAGCAAAACCAAGCTCGATGACATCACTTCGATCCTCGCATTGAACGTGTCGGACATCGCCACCAAACTGATCTACAACACTGGTCTGAACAGTGCGCTGGCATTGCTCGGCAACCCAGACTACAAGGTTGAGATCATCGCTGGTACCGATCCATATACCGCAGGTTACCTGCGCATGATTGGCGACAGCCGTACTGCTGGTAAAGAGCACAAACTCACCGTGATCAGCACCATGGACGAGCGCTGGCGCGATCGTATCTCGATCAGCTTCCGCGTCACCTTGGACAACGACTGCTCGCTGTTGAACTTCGGTAAGTTCGTCAACATGCCACGTTACATGACCGACCTTCTGATGAATGTCGCTGGTGCTACCGTTGAGCAAGTGATGATCCAAACCCGTCGTCAATACATCGTGACCTGCCCAATCGGTGCATGGATCAACGTGAAGAACCTGAGCAAGGCTGTTCGTCAGAACATTCCTCTCAAAGTTCAGATCTAACGATTAATGAAAGGAGGACTTCGGTCCTCCTTTTATGCTGTCTCATTATTTAACTATATAGAAATATATCATGGACTTGACCATCATCTTGTAAGGAGTATTTTGAAGATGGGTGCTCGTAAAAAACCTAAAGGCGTCATGCTCTCCTTAGAGAGTTTAAAAGTCTCTGTAGTCGATCATGAATCATCACTTTACTTTCCACCCGTGGATACTGGTGGATTTAGAGCAAAGTACAACAATGTCTTAGAGCACTTTAGGTATCATGTCAAAATCTGGGCCTATCCTAGATACATGATCTTGGAGAAAGACTTCGATGAAGACAAGGCGATTGCACAAGCATTGATGTCAGAACCATCTCAATATGTTTGGGATAGTCCAGAGAAGGTACTCTATCACAAAGGAGTGGAGGACTGCATCAAAGAGATTATCAATGAAGACTTTTCGGAGTTGGTTGTAGTAAATGCGCACACTACTGTGCGCGCTGTCAAAGGGAGACGATAATATGGAACGCACGCTTTGCTCAATTTGTGGGATCATTAAAGTGGGTGAAACACTTCAACTACTGACCACAAAACAACTACCATTAGGTGACGTTCGCGTTGAGGTTAGACTTCGGATCGATCAAGATCCCATGATCTATAACGCAACTGTTATTGAACTGTCAAAGGATCTTAGAGCGATTCAATTTGATCGTCCAAATGTACTGGTACCAACATGGTATCACAAACTATCGGTCAAAAGAGAAATGGTCACCGTTATTGTTTCAACACCTCCAAAAGGAGACGTAGTAGGATGAATCGTTTTCAAAAACAAACCCAACATGGTAAAGCAGGAAACTGTTTATCGGCTTGTCTAGCTTCACTCATGGGAATCCCTTTAGATACTATCCCAAACTTTTCAGACGGAATTCCTCCAGATAGTCCACAATCGCACATTGATCAACAGTTCTCATTGAACTACTATACGTGGCTTAGAAACCTTGGCTGGTGGGTGATCTATTGGGATGTCAGCAAAGATGAGCTCATCAAAATGGCACTGCCTTCATTTGGCTTGTTCATTGGAACATTCAAACGGATTAATTCTGGGATATTGCATGCGTGTATTATCGATGGTAATGGAGAGATTGTGTTTGATCCAGCAGTGATTCCTGCGGATAACGGACCAATGGAGTTAGTGGGATTAGAGATTCTATATCCCTTGTTTGATAAACCTACCACCCTATTATATGACCACAAACTTACCTCTGGTTTTGGTCAGGCATCAGATCTTACTCCTGTCTGATGTCGTTTAGGGTGGACCGTAGCGCCTTCGTGGCGCTACGGCTTTTTTATGTCTCTGACGCATAGGAGCACTATCATGTTTCATGAATTGCTTTTACCATCCATTTGTGCAATTGTATTGTTTGGCTTAATCTGCTTTTTGGGCAGGTTGTTCTTGGAAATGACCACAGACGGAATCGACATGGTTAAAGACGGTAAAACCATCCAAGGAATGATTGTTACTTTGGGTGGTCTTGTCATGATTACCTGTCTGCTAATGTTGTTCGTATCAGTCATTTGTTTTGTGTTCGCAGCAGCCTACTTGGCTGTACATGGAAGTGTATCATGAAAAGGTTTATTCAAGCGTTTGCGTTTTTCATCCTAAAAGACATGATTGATGAACGTTATGTCTCAAGAGATGTGATCAAGTCTTATACTGAGGAAATGAGCAAAGACTGGCCGGTATTCGAACAGACCCAAGTCTACCTCGATCAGTGTACCACATTCAACCAGCCATCTATCATTAACCATCGAAAAGAGATGAAGCGGCGATACAAAGGAGTAGTCACTGCAAACAAACTGCTAGAGAGAGTGATGAAAGAAGTGGATCTAGATTTTCTAGAAACCGTAGAGAAAACTTCTTTGAATCCTTTAGTCAAGCAACTCATCCTCAAGATCAAAAATGCACTCAAAGAAGTGACTGATCAATAAACCTTTCCTCAAGCTAATCACTGGAGTAATGCACATGCCTATTGGAATTGAAAAGATCGAACCAATGGTTCAAAAGCTGGTTGATTTCACAGGAGTCAACCGCGATGAGTTACTAATCGTGGGAGTAGCCAAACAAGTCTTGGATTATCGCGCTAACTACTGCGACCTCATTGAGCTTCGTTCCACCTACGAAGCATTGTATAAAATCAAAGCAGCGTTTGATGAAATCATGCTAAGTGGTGAAAGACAAATCTATTGTGTTCCAAATGTACATGGTGATTCAGGATTTAATCTAGAAATACGAATCGGAAGATTCATCATTATTGGCTGTAAAGATCTATTAGCATTGAAGAACAATGTTAACAAACTTCCCCATTGGAGAGATGTATAATGGTTACCAACAAATCCTTGCAAGAAAGTATCACCAGAATGCTTAACTTTAAATATCCAGCAGGAGTCGTCTGCCACTACGTATCGGAAGAGGGTCCGTACGTTACTCTTCTTGAAGTCAAAAGTGAGCAGACTTACGCCACATATCAAGTCTTTTTAGAGTTACTCGAAAGGATGAATATCAAGGATGGGATGACGGTGTGGGATCGTGACGTCCTTCGTAGTCTAGCCAAGTATCGTCTTAGCCTGCATGTTTCTGGTGTTCGAATTAAACTAGAACCAGAAGCAATTGCTGGTTGTGGCTTTAGAGTAATTCATGTAGATGATCACGTCTACTATATCGGAACCGTCAAGGAGACGGGTCGACACAAAAGACTCTACCCTAATAATCGATTCATTGTGATTGCTGACATCACTGACCACATTCCTCCATTGGTTCTAATGAGGATCAACCTCAAAGAATCTCTTCATTGGAAAGAAGCGGATGGTTACTCTGAGCTTAAGGTGAACAGTCATATTGCGATTGTTAGATTTAAACCAGAGTCTGATCAGCAGCAAACCATTGAGATCTCTATTAAGGAGAAGCGTAAAAGCTATCTAGAGCAGGTATTGTATTCACGATGTACTTATCCTTTAGGGGAGGTTCCTATCTTGAATGCTAAACTGATCTGTCAAATGTTTTTATCCCAGCAACAAAATATTTAATCCGATATTAACAGGAGGGTCAAGTGCCCTCCTGTATTTACTCATCCTATTTTCTTTCAGGAATATATCATTTCAATGAGATGCCAACGCTATCTGGTACTCAACTCTCCTCTGATAGCAACAAGGAGCTTACCATGAGTAAGAACATTGAACAAATGCGCAAAAACGTGGATAAGTACTTTCGCGCAATGGATGTACGCGCCAAAGTACGCGACCGCTGGCTCAAGAAAAGTTTTGCAAAGCAGCAACCTTACGAGGTGTGCCTGAAGCATCTTGAGAAGGCACAGCGGTGGAATACCGCCGTTGACGCAGCAACTGTTAAGTTCCTTCGGGAACAAAAAGAGTTGTCGGACCTAATAAACAATTATCACAAGGTAGCAGATACTGTTCCGCTACCTAAATTCTTAAGCTAGACACTGTCTGAGCTTAGCCCCCGTTTTGGGGGCAGAGGCAGCATACTCCCTGCCTCTTTTTTTGCTATTTTTTTGACGCTTTATCGTATCTAATGAACCATAAATCAGGAGACGCATAAACAATTTACGTAGGCTCGCCAGAGCCTACGGGGTTTATGTCGTAACAAAATATAAGAATATATCATTACAATGTCATAGTAGCCTATAAAGGTTTTGTGGTGAATGGAAACTAACGTCGGATCTGACCGTATAGTTCCACAAACGATCGAAACACCCACTGTTCAAATCTACACCGTTCGCGATCGTTCATTAGATGTGGACCCGCAGGTTACGATTACCTACAGCTTTCGTAACTGCTTAAGAGACCCAGTAGTGGCAATCATGCGTAACAATTTAGCGTTCAATTATCAGCCGCTAAAAGACGTAGGATATAAATCCACCGATCAGTTCACGATTACCGTCACCTATAGCTTCCTAGGGGGACTGAGTATCGACCCATACCATTATCTGACCAGCGATGTATTGGAACTACATCCTGATCTCAAACTGTTCAAGGAGCAATTGAGTAACTTCAAAGGTCGTATCAGAAAAGGTGATTCGATCTCAATCCGTTATGTATTCACCATGGAAGACTTCAGAAAATCAGGAGGACGTTTTCATATCGAAGATTTAGGCATTTGCTTATCCTTACGACAAGATGAGTTGGTGGACACCCACCCAGAATCTCGCGAGGGTAGACTGTTGACTAAAAATATCAACGACGGCTTTGATTTTAATGTATTGATTAACGATCCCAATCTAAACTACGGTGATCAGTTTATCAACATCAATGGAGAGGTCTATCGTGTTCGTGCACAAAACGTTCCAAGCCTAAAGACGGGAGTTTACATTCGCGGCAATCCACCCGTCCCATTCGACAACTCCAATGAGTTACATCAACGGCACTACACCTTTGATGAGATAGATAAGCTAAACTGGCTTTTCCCAACGGCTGCTGAAGCAAGAAGTTCTGGTGACCCAGAGACTCAGTACAAGCAGCGTATTCGAGAGATTACCGAGAAGGCTGAACGGGAGAAGTTAGAGATCATCAATCGCGTAGCTGAAGCTGAAGCTGCCCGCAAGGAAGCTGAATCTGCTGCCAAGCTCGCTGAGATCAAGCAAAAGACTGAGCTCAGTGAACTCGAGGCAAAGTTCAAGAGGGAAGAGTATGAACGCAAACGTATGCAGGTGGAACTAGATCAACGTCTTTCTCTTGAGGAGCATACCATGAAGAGAGAGATTGAGATCAGGAACAAAATACTCGCGGAAGAAAAGTTCCGTCGAGACAAGACTATTCAAGACTCTAATGTCTTGATGGACGTGGTGAAGGTAGGAGGTGCGGTCATCGGCCTCATCACGAGTGTGTTATTGATCGCAAAACGCTAGACCTGACAGGAGTAGTCATGCGTAGAGCAAAACGAAAAGGTTCCAGTGGACCTCCCATGGACTTAAGAGTCATGGATCGGTATTTTGAACGGCAGCCAGATTACAATCCTTTACTGGCTAAGGGATTTGCCCACAGTCAATCCAAGTATGCTCCCCAGTATATCGCGGATCGATTTCACGAAGCAGAGCAAGACTCTTTCCCAGAAGGGTTGAAGCTCATGGGTTACTATCCAGCCACCCCAGAGGAGGCGTTTAAGACCCTCTGTTCGTTCAAGAAGAACACCAAGATCATTTACGACATCAGTCATTCTGACATGTATATCGTGATGTATCGTTTCTCTCTACATGGCAAGGAGCTTAAATATCCAATTCCAATCATGTTCCCCAACATCAAGGAAGGGAACATCATGCGGATCAGAGACTCTTGGTATCAAGTGGCTTCCGTACTGGGTGACATTGCCATTTCCAAAGGACATGACTATCTCTTTGTGCAATCAAAGATGAAGTTAAAGTTTCAGCGTTTGTTACATCAGGTTAACATCAATGGCAAACGCAAAACCTGTACAGTCGTCTGGAGTCAGATCAACAACAGCAAAGAGAAGCAGAACAAAACCTGCCTCATGCATTACCTGTTGGTGAAGTATGGTCTAGAAGGCGTCCTCCACCAATACTGTCCAGACGCAGAGATTGAGTACGGATCGTCCTCAAAAATCACCCGCAACAACTATCCTCTGGATGAATGGGTGCACGTCAAAACAGCAAGAGAACAATTTATTGTTCGAGGCAAGCAAAACGTTCCACAGCTTAGAACCGATATGATGTTTGCTGTTCGCAAATCAGATTGGAACGAACGCATTGAAGGAATGCTAGCAAGCTTCTTCTACATTGCTGACACCTACCCCATGTATGTTCACTCCAAGCGAGATCTCAACGACGTCTACGTTTGGCAAACAATATTGGGGGATATATTATCAAAAGGTACCGAGGGTGCTGGTAGAATCATTTCCTACATCGAGACACATCTAGAATCGGTGGACACCTACATGACTTCTGTACTGCGTAACCAGTTACGCAGACAAGGACTGACGGTAGATACCATCTATGATTTGTTTGCTGACCTCATTGGAACGTTCTCTGAACGAGTAACGGTATCTTCCGATGAGATGTCAACGATGTACGACAAGTGTTATATCGTACTTCGGTATGTATTGGCCGATATCATCTCAGGGATCAACAAGATCACCTTTGATTTCCAGAAGAAGGATCACGCGATATTGGATGAGACTGCTATCTTAGATATCTTCCGTCGTAACTTACATTACACGGATATATACAAGCTGACAGGATCTGACCATGCCGAGGTGTCCTCCTATTCCTCCGTAACCGATACGTACCTGTACAAAGGTTCCATGCCGACTCTTCGGCAGCAAAACGTATCGAAGGGGAAGATCCGCGATATCGTGTTCGGTCCAACAGATCGTTGCCACGCTTCTATTGCTGAAATTGGTCAACCGTTTATTGCCCCCACCAAAGACCCAACAGGTCGTCAACGCATGAACATCTACGCTGTTGTAGATCAAGAAGGTTTTGTGGGCAAGCATGAGGACCTGATCGATATCGTTGAGAATGCTCAGCGAGAGATCAGTTTATAATCACACAGGAGTAGTATATGGCTAGTGATGGGTTTGATCTAGTGCTTAAGGCATTAAGTCGACGAAAGCGCAACAGAGAAACCGATCCGTCAAATGAAGAGTTCTTGGATGTCCTTAAAGACGCTGATGCCGATGATGATCAACGACTTATCAAAGACATCAATGGTTTGTTTGATGATCTCTGGGATTTCGTTGATGATATCGCAGATCGAAAAGGTCGACAGCTCAGTGATCGAGACATTGAGGACATGGTTATCGATTCAGTGATTGGCATTCGTTCCGCATTGCTCGCGGACAATGATGACGATCTTTTCGATGATCTATCCAAGAAAGAGCAGGATCGATGCGATAAGTACCTCACCTATCTGGAAGATCTAGATGAATTTCTAGATGGGAATAAGCGCTCATCCCGTAGTGATAGGGACAGAGACAAGGGTCGTGACCGTAACGGTCGCCGCCTGAAGCGTCGCGATCGTGACGACGATGATCGTCGGGACAACCGCCGAGAACGAAGTGAACGTACGGAACGCAAACGTCGTCCAGAACGAATGGACGATGGAATCGTTAAACGTGAACAACCCAAAAAGTTGGTTGAGGAAGAACCCCCTCAACCTGTCAAGGAAGAAAAACCTGATTTTCCTTTTCTATCAGTAGAAGCCACTCGACACCGGAGACCAACAGTCATGAGCCAAAACAATACTGGTACTGTCCACCTCGTTCCACAAACCTCATCGTTTGATGATGCGTACTATACGGTCGGGATCGATCCACTACCATGGCGCAAACTATATCGTGCGTCAAGTCAAATCCCAATGTTCCGCATGGTGGAAGTCAAGACTTGTATTGGTACCGCATACCACCAGACCAACTCCAAAAACTGGCAGATCGAATGTGAAGAAATCGCCAAACGAGGTGATGGTCGCTACGAGGAGATCAAGGGTAAAATGAGCAAAAGCGATATCAAACATCTGGAGCACTTGTTCTTCAAAGACACCATTGGTCGGTCACGTCAAGGATCTGATACCAAGAAGTCAGAAAACATTCTGGACGTACTACTGTCAAATGTCCGAGAGGTGATTGGCGACACCTTGAAGAACTTCATGGTGGGTAACCGCTTGGGTTCGCTGCACTATCACTTCAGTGATCCCATCACGTCGGATAACCGCGATCAGTCCATTGACTTGGTGGACTACTTTGTGGAGCACGCCCCTGAAGGCGTTGACGTTGACGATGTACTGATCTCTGGTGTCATGGTAGAGACCCTACCACAAACCTTCCCATCAAATCCTGCCAATGATGCGATGGTGGAATCACTGCGAAACAAACGTACCCACACAACACTGGCTCGCCAATTCCTCGAGATGCAAGACTGTATGCCAATCTCGATGTGGAGTCAAGTCAACCGGATGGCAACTGATCAGTTCAATGAAATGGTCAACATCTGCTTGGGTCTGCATATCTCGATCGACTCCTACGCACTCGACATCGCAGACGCGATTGACTACATCAACAATGAGTGGGGTGATCGTGTTGTTGAATGGCTGAACAGTTTGGCAAATCGCATGTTGCAAACCACCTTCAACTTTGTATTGGCAAACGTCAAAGTCGGTGATGAAGGTCAAGATGAACAAGCATGGGCTCTGCAAGTCAGCAGCATGGTGGTACGTCTACCATGTTATGCAGCAGATATTGATCTGGCTGTTGGTGACACCTTGGGCGTGGCTGCAATCAGTTCCACGGACAACCGCGAGTTCTTCGAAGGTATTCAGTTGATCATGGAGCGCAGCAGTGATTGCCGTTACGTCAAGATGATGACCATCGATGGAGATGTCGCCTATCTGTACAACACACCTGTATCCAATGCAGTCCTGATCTCTCGCCACCGTAATGGGGAGTTGGGCCAAGTCATGCAAATGGCACGTAACTAAGACATAGAGAGTAGAGGGAGCCTAGGCTCCCTCTACTCTATTCATCCTTTATTTTTTGTTACAAAGTCTCATCAGATCCTTCATCTGGAGTTTCCTCAGGAGGAGTATCTTCTTCAGGCTGCTCTTCGGTAGTACCATCATCTAACCCAGCTAACGGGTCATCTTCTCCTCCACCGAAATCATCTCCACCTCCAAACTCGTCACCTCCGCTATCATCTCCGCCCCCGTCTCCAGCGAGCTGTCCACCACGAGGTGGTAGAGTATCTTTAGATGCATCATTGACTCCACGGAGTTTCTGAGCCAGCTTCAAGGCTGCTGGGAAGATTGTAGATACTCGAGAGAAGATCTGGTCAGCCAAAGCTGCACTCTCTTCATCATCCAGTGACTTGTAGCGTTCCAGACCCACCAACATGTTACGATCTTCGAGATAATCCCAAAGTAGATCCGCTTTGATCGCTGCTTTAATCAATTCCATATTCTCAAGCTGAGCGTTCTCGCTGTTGGCTTGGAAAAGGTCAGAACTAAACAGGATCTCATCTACAACGGTTTCGACATTGGTCTTATACTCTTGGAACTTCGACATATCGGCTTCAGGGATATCTTGATCTAGCTTCGGTACCGATACTTTCAAACCCCCAATGAAGTTGTAGACAAATCGATCAATATCGAATGCCATGGACTGACCTTCTTCTTCACCAATCCCATTCTTCGAAATCTTGTTTTGATGTTTCTTTGCAATTGCATAGATGCTATCCAACAAGTACGAGGAATGCAATGTACAGGTACGTACCAGTTTGGTGGCATGAAAGTTAGTGATTTCTTGCCAGCCACTAATGCGTTCCCTAAACATTTGATTGTTTAGGACTTTGGTGGTAACGTTGTCATCACCTAAGGTCATGTCAATTTGATCTGGGGTCAAAGAGAAGTGCATTGCAGTTTGCTTACGCAAATCCTCAGACAGTGCTTCATCAGGTTCAACCTTTTGATAATCAATCGGTTGAACTTCAATCTTAGAACTCGGCATTGTTGGGTCACTTAATAAGTTCACCTCAAATGCTTGGTTAAAGATCGACATGGACAGACTGGTAGGATCAACCACATTGTTTGGCATGATCATGTGGGAGTTGTTCTCTAAGAAGCTCCAGTAGATCTGCTTGGCAGCGCCATAACGATCTGGATCTCTTGGATCAATCGTAATGTCTAGTCGACGACGATTGATTGAACTCATCCATGAATGATAGCTTCGACAATAGGTCTGAACCATCCGTTGTGAAGAGACAGGTTTAGAGCTCTCAATCAAACTCTCCCCAGTACCGTCTTCCATGTAGTTGTAAGCCCAATACACCATGAGGTCAGCAGGGATGAATACTGCACGAGCTTCCTTCTTTTGCAAGGCCATATCGTACATGATGGAGAACACATCTTCTGGTTTGGTGACAACGTAGCTGTCTCCCAATACTCCGTTCTTGACCTGTTCTTTGAGATTCTCCCAAACCAAGTTGATATAGATCATTCGCGACATGTTGCGGTCAATCATGGAGGGCTTGGCATCACCGCCCATGTTTGGGTTTTGATTCTCCATGGACATCGCAGCATTGGTTTGAACCACCAAGCTTTGAGACATATCTGTTTGTTGCATGTTGGTAGATGAACCAATCATGTTGGCCAAACAAATAGGAGAGCCAGTCTGCGCATCTGTGATCATGATGTACGCGACAGGATCATCAGGTTTTGTTGGATCAATGATAGGAATCAATGACTCTGGAGGAAGATAGCGCACAACCGCATTACCCACACTCTTCTTTTTGAGGGTGGTGGGATGTTTAAGAACAGCCAACTGTTCCATGCTAAACTTCTTGTCTTGCTCCATCATCGCACCATAGTCGCGCATCATAGATACCCGACCATTATCGTGACGAACCCCCATCTTAAGTGCACTGTTTAGATCAGTACTGCCGCTGCTGTTATTGTTACCAGCCGCCAGGTTAGAACCGCGAATACCATTGAACACATTGAGCCTAGAAGCATAGATCTCAGACAGGTCTTTACGCACCTGTTTCTTTTTGAGTTCGGGTAGTTTCAAAGCGTCAAGATTATCGGTAATACTATAGTTCAGGAATGACTGATCAATACTAACGGTTCTCTTTACCTCTTTTACTTCACCAGCATTATTACCAGCCACCAAATCAACCACATCCATGGTGAACTGGTTTAACCCATTACCAAACACACCCCATGATTCACCTAGGGTGTTCTTACGAATGTCTTGATAGGACTGGTTACCTGAAGCAAACTTATCGCCATTGATCACTTCGTCAATCGTCGATTCAGGAAGAATCAAGATTGGATGAGAACCTTTTTCAACCAATGCATTGTGAACGATCTTACTGATCTCTTTGTTCAAAGCCAGCTCATCTTCCATGTAACGTTCTACAGGACGTAAGAGTTCTTCCAATACATCGCGAGGGACAAGCTTCTCATGGGAGCTTGACAGACTCAGTTTTCTCCCATTGGTTCCCAAGTTACAAATGGCCATAACAACAATTTCACCAGCCAGTTTAATATCTGGAAGGTTCTTCATGATGATCTTAGCATCACGAATCTTATGGGCAATTGCTAGGGAAAGATTTGACATCTGAGACATGGGGAGATAGTTGCCCAAATCCCGTTGATCTCTGATGTTAATCCCCGTTCTGCCAGCATCTGGTTTATGCAGTTTACTGGCCATCGCCTCTTTCATTTGTGGATCATCCATTCCACGAGGGGTCGATTTAACGGTGTATCTTGGAGGACGGTTTCTTTTACCACTGTTGAAAGGATCGTTAGGATAATCGGCCATGGTAAACTCCTGAGGGTAAAGACATGAGTGCAGCGTTTGAAGTGTATCGTACCAAAACACTACTACTGGTTCAATCAATGGTGGTCAAACATCATCTAAATGCGTTGGCAATCAACAAGAAATTATCCTTATTGGGATACTCTATTGACTCAGATATGCGTCAATGGAAGTACTACTTAAATCTTGCTGGAATATACCACGCATACGATAAGGATCAGTTACTAGAGATCAATCAAGGCTCTAGTGAATACATGCAAATCAAAGTGGCATCAGACAGCGGACCTGTACTCACAGACTTCGTCAAGGATCTGTTCAATGGTCCAATGGCAGATCCAGCCATGGTCAATGAATACCGAATCGGTAGTCAGTTCTATACAAATCTAGTGAACAAGTACCCAGACCAAAGAACACTGATCAATGGTATTTTAAACCCTGTTGATGTTTCAATATCCACCACCGCAGCCGATGGAGATATTTTGTTCATTGGTGATTACGTCAGGGACTTTAACTTGTTCTCCAATCGTCCCTACTACAGACGAATCAATCCATCCGTGTTTGATAAAGAGACATTGATAGAAGACCACGAATCTGACATCATTTACGACATTCAATTGTTTGTCACACTATTCCTAAAACGCTGGATCAATCAAAGGTACGTTAAACGAGAGAACCTATACTGGCCAGCAATCGAGGGGATTTTGTTTAGCATCTTACCAAACGTGATCGCAAACATTCGTCTTGGGGTGGCAAAAACAAACAAGGCGAACACCTTTCATATTAAATCATATCTGGACTCTTACGGTTCATTAGGTCAATGGGTTGATAATCTTGCGATTAAAGAAAGTCTTTGGCTTTACCGAAACGCTGAATGGCTGACCCATATTCGAGGAACAGAACAGTCGTTAAGTCAGATTGTAGATAACCTGTTTACCCCATCGAATGTTCCCATCTATGCCCACTTAGCTTTCCATCAAAACGAAAGACTATTGATTGATCTCAAACCAGAGGTGGAGGTCAAATCAATAGGGCTAAATTTAGCAGTTAAAGGGGTATACTCTACTCAATCTTTAACCCTAAGAGATGCGTTGGTCAAAGAGTTTCCAGTAGCCAAGTTTAATGAGTTAGATGTCGATACAGATGAAGTGGATTTCACCAATCGTATTACCTCATCAGGTCACAGTGTTTTTAACACCAAAATGCTGGAGACCAAACTTGTAGACCTATCCGAGTTAGTCCCTTATCAAATTGAAGATGTCTTGATGAACTTCTGGATATATTCAGTTGCTAAGGGCACCTATCGCGGAACAGCCTACGTCACACATCCCAAGACCAAAGAGCGTTTACAGTTCACCATGCTAAATGCATTGACACTGTTAACCTACTGCTACAACTTTGGATATTTTGAAACCAAACTCGACACCATTCCTTCCTATTATGTTCGGGGACTGCCAAGAGAAAACGACAGTTTGGTGGATGGATTTAGAGGTCGACCACAAAAGTCATTCTTTAGGGGACTGATTGGTCAAGATGATCTGAGTGATGTAAATCTTGATCTGATGTATGGCAACTACTATCCAGAGTATAGTCATCGTAACAGTACAGAGTTCTTTGAACACGCCAGTGACGGATGGAAAGAACTCAATCGTCAGTACCGTTTAGCAGATTACAGTAGCGACATTAAGACTTCTTCTACCTTGAAGTGGGTTGCTGCTAATATGCGGTGGGATGGGATGTGGATCAACACCCCGTTGTTTGGGGAGAGTTATGCAAACTGGTTTGCTCGAATGGATCTTAATCCAGACGACCTAACCAAAGAGGATTGTCTAGCATTGATGCTTGAGTTGTTCTTATATGGAACGGGTTATAAGGAGAATGTCAACCGATCAATGAGAAACATTCAGCAGGCTTGCCTTGCTGTACTATCATTTTATAGCTCACCCACAGTCCAGTACGTAATTGGACTAAGTGACTACAAAGCTTCCCACAACAGGGAGCCAATGGACAAGTTCAGTGATTATGGGTCTACTCGAGACGTAACCCTATCTGTTAACAATGTCCACCATACCACCACGATAGACTCGTCAAGTATCTTCACCAGCATGACTATACCAGTAGCAGTTGTGGAAGAGAAGGATTATGGTCTTTCTAGTCAACATCGTTTTCTACAAGATACGACATCTAGTATTTCCATTAAAAGTACTCTCAAGTATGCATTTATGGAAGTACCAATCAGCGGTATCACTTTGATTAGTTAGATCTTATGAAAGTGTCTGCCAACATCAGCCAAGAAGGAGCGCACGATGCCATTCCATCCAACTTTGGAGGCATTCTTTGAAGAAAAGAATGTCAAACTAAACTCACTCAAGCTCACTCCACAAAACATTGTTGGGTGGGCGATCATGGATTTTCAACCAAAGAATAATCCAAACACCAACATTCGAGTAACCGCCAACCGCTATATTAATCAGTTAGGGGTTTTGATTGTTCCAACGGGTAAAACCGAGGAAGACGGTTTGTTCACTCGAACCTTTGATGTCCATCGTCGACACATCAAGGATGTTATGCTTGCACAAAATGTCATCAACAACTCCGATGCTATTGTCGGTACTGTTGAGGTGACTGCTGGTCAAAACGCGACGGATCTTGCGGACGAGTTTGGTGCTGAGATCGCTGCCAAATGGAACATCAACAGTGACGATATTATCTGCGCCATTGTGGATAACAAACTTGGTGTTCGCGCACTCAAAAATTCATTAATGTATCACGGACACGTGTATATCACTGGCCTAACCATTTCAAACTAAGCGGAGATTCAAAAAATGGCCGTTGTACCAAACAACTTTCTGTTGTCATCAAAAGCACTACTGTGCCAGTATGCCAACACCAAACTGGATCAATTGTCAATTACCGAAGACAACTCTACCATCGAAGAGGTTATCCCGCTCAATGATGAGCTAAACGGGATTCCATTGTCTCGGGTTATTTTAACCAGAAATCGCCGCGATGTGGATATTCCTCAATTTGCCCCTCTACCGGATGAGACCAACGAGTCTCTTGAGTACGACTTTCCTCGGCAAAACATTCTTGTACTCGTGGACGACTGGGGTGCTGGTAACGGAACCATTGAATTGACTGTGGAGGATCCCCTCGATCCTATCGAGGTCGCTTCCGCCCTACAAGCCGCTACTGGGGTTAGCTTCACCTCAACTGATTTTGCAGACATCACCCAAGTCGAAGGATTTGCTCAATTCACTGTGAAAATGTCGGAGTACTCCACGTACTACTTCGGCAGCTTCATCCTCATCCCTGAAGTCTAAGGAGAACTCACGTGAGCTACCCTATTAGTCATCCTACCATCAAACGTGCGTTTGATGGTAGGAACAAAGGACTCAAGAATCGTTTGGTTAACAAGCATTCGATTATTGAAATCGAAATCATTGATTTTGATCCAACCACCTCGCCCAACACCACCGTTCGAATTTTGGCCAATAGCTACATTGATCAAAATGGCGACATCAATACACCACCGGGTAAGGCTCTTGCTGACGGGATCTTTGAGAGAACTGTTTCTTACGATCGCCAGCACATCAATGAAGCACTGGTGGTATCTGGACTCATCAATCCAGATGGCGTATTGCAGACGCCCATCCCATTTGATTCAGGGTTGAGTTTATCAGCCAACACCGCTTTACTCACTGACGATCAATCCATGATCAACTTGACCAGTGACGATGTTTCGGTTCATGTCATTGAGGCTACTGAACAGATCGTCATCAAGGCACGTCCAAATTGCCCCATTTATTGGGGTCAGGTTGAGGTGATGCAAGATACTGGACCGGGTCCTGGCGGCAATAACGGGTCAGGTGGTTTCTATCGGTTATTCACTGGTACCCAGTACGATGACCAAACCAATCTGCTTAGCGCCAACGGTACCTTGAGTAGCATTGGCGGTTCATGGGTGGCGGGCCCAGTTCCAGATGCTTGGGCAATCACGTTTGAAGCCAGTGAACGGGAAGTAAGCGTACTCTTCACCGAAGGTGAATTAGAGGACTTTGCTGGCGGTTTCATGGTCACCAGCGGTCATAACGGTCTTGAGTATGTGGTCAGTATTAGTGATACCAACGAATCCTTTACTCCAATGACCGCTTTTGTTGCACTGGGTGAAATGGTAAAGGTTACATTTACGGGAAGTACCATCATTGTTAATACCCTGGTTGATACGTTGACCTCAATCGCCTTCCCAGCACCAATCGTGCCAACTGCCAATGGACACATTGTGATCAATCAGAATCCGAATATCACTGGATCGATCTCGGTCGATTTTAGTCTCGAACCTCAAGCTTAAGGAGAATAATCATGGCAGTTAGTCGCATGACTCGAGACTACACCAAAAGTACTCGAGAGCTGTTTGCAGATGCAGTCAATGGTAACATCCAAAAACTCATCTATAGTGAAGAGCGCACCATTGTTAATGATGTAACTTTGCGAAATGAGTTTACTGAAGGTTCACCAACCACTCTTTTGATGATGACTCATGACCAAGAGGGTGACGGCTTCCCAGTAGGCACAGCAGAACCTTTCGATGAGAGTGCGCTGGTCGGCTATCCTGAATTGTTGATCAAGCGATACAACATGATGGATTTCGTTCGTGATTACAACGCGATCAATGGACAGATCGGTGATATCCTGAATATCGACGAAGCCCCCACAGAACAATCGATTGTCAATTCACTCAACCAATTGTTGATCGGCGCGGGAGCTCCTGCCGCATTTGTGGTAGAAGACATCACTCACATTGTTCCAGCTGACGGATATTTGGTTGTTCAGTACCGACCATACCAACCATTCTTCTATGGACAGTTCCGTGTGTCTGCAACATTTGAAGAACCGTAAAATCATCTAAGAAGGGGAGCATCTCCCCTTCTTTTTATACCCATAGGAGATTTGAATGGCCATTATCACCCCAACCATTTATGGACGCGGTCTAACCACCGCCAAGAAGTTTGGAGTAAACTATACTCCACTGCCCAACACCAACTTGGTTGAACTGATCCAAAACCCTCAAGTGGTTGCTAGTCAACCCACAGTGACTACCGCTGGTTCTGAAATCATTGATCCATATGACCCAGACATTGACAGTCAATCAATGTATACCAAGTATCTGGTATTGGGTAACAACGGTCATGAGATCATTACAGGTGCTAACCTGAGTACCGCAATTGCAAGCCCTGTAGAGCATGCAACGACTCGTACCGCACCTTACCACCTGATCCCTTTACTGGTTCGAAGTTTTGACGATGATCTGACTCCTTCACAGCGTCTAGGATATCGGTTACGCAAAGTGCTAGAGATCGATGGGGACTATTGGATTGCTTACTTTGCAAAAGTGATCACTCCGTCTAGTTCTGTGATCGACTACAGTATCTACGAGCTTCAAGATCAACAGGTTGTTGGTGCCACACCATTTGTTCCAACCTTGCAAGAAGCAACTGGCGGTCATCCAACAGGAGACATCGCTAACGATCGTACTGATGTTGCCAGCACCTTGCCTTTATTGCTCGGGTTTGATAACGCTCAGATCAATGAGATTATCAATGCCTGCGAAATTGTGTTTGGGGATGCCCGTGCTGCATTTGTCAGTGAAGCCGCACTGTGTTTTGGTGTAGACAAAGTGGTACTGCAATCGTTCCCGTTCCTAGGTGCTCAAACACCCACTAACGCACCTGCAAACACCTACTACGAAGCAACGTTGATGACTGTCGATACGTTCATCAGCGATATCCTGCCCGTGTCCAATACAACTACACAGATCAGTTTCAACTTGTCTGCTGGTGGTAGTACTCCACTGTATCCAACGTCACGATCTGGTCTCACTCAATAATAGAGTAGTCGCTATGTCTTCAAGTCGTACTCCAGTACGCTTGGTGTCAATTGACCCCGGGAGTCAATTCCTTGGGGTCAGTTGTTTTGATCTTTTGACCAATCGAATGTTGTGCTTACACGGTGCGACATTGGACGTCAATCGCACCGAGCAGATCATGTATAATGGTCACCACCCCAAAGGGATTGTTCACACCAAACGTTTGGTGATCAGAGAGTTTCTAGATGGGTTCATTCGAGCATGGAAACCCATGTATGTCTCGATCGAATCTCCCTATTTGGCACATGGTAAATCTCCAGCAACGTTTGTCTTATCGGAGATCAACCTGTATTTAATCAAACAGAAGATTCAAGAGGTCTCTCCAAGTACCATCATCTTTACAACTGATCCAACCACTCCTAAAAGAGAAGTGGGAATTACCAAGGAGGATTATTCCAACAAGTTGAAGGTCAAAGAGAAGCTCTTACAGATCCCTGATATTGAATACGAAGATGACGTATTTAATAAATACTTCGATGAACACGCTTGGGATTCTGTATTAATTGCAAACCTATTTTATAGAAACTGGAAGCGAGGATGTCTGTATGAGGTTTAGTGAGTTTTCAATCCGCTTAGGTGATGTCAGATTACTTGATCTAAGCGACGGGTATGAAATTGTAGAGAGACTTAATGAGGCTACTGACGATCCTCACTTCAAGGTTGAAATGACAGGTAAAGATTTAATATCCGTTTATGAGTCTCTACCCACCATGCTCAAAAAATCTGTTGATTCTTGCAAGATCATAGATGATGATAAATGGTCTGATGTGATTGAAGATATTGAGAGAGGACTGGCTCATCTCAATTACATGAGGCAAAAAGATGAACAAATTGTCGAGGCCACACTCAAGACCTACTCTTTCGTCACTCTATTTATCATTCTTATCTTGACCATCATCTTTAGAACCTATACTGCACCAATGTTAGACGATCAAAATGTGCGAGTTGATGGAATTGTAACTGAAGTGATTAAAGTATTGTATCCAGATATTGACAGTGTAAAATGAGTAGAGGGGCAATTGCCCCTCTACTCTATTCTACTTATATTGCCCCATAGGAAAGAATCAGAACTCCTCCTTTAGTACCATTATCCCCAAAATAGGCGTTTAAGGCTCTGCCCCCAACTGCTTCCGCGAGGTAACGGGAAAGATCTAACATCAATGGAGGTACGTAGTTACGATCCGCGGTGGCGGTGTTTTCATAGCGAATGGTGACATCGATCTGCGCGCCACCTCCACCACCACCACCGTATCCTGCACAGTTACCCGGTGAAATCTTCCGACCACCTTTACCTCCAAATCCCCACAATTCGACATTTGGAGTATCCATGAAGTAATAGCCAGCCCCTCCATCAACATTGGAAACGGTTGAGTTTCCAGCGGGTCCATTTTCTGACCTATTGACGATTAGACTAACCTTTGCTCCAGGGAATTTACTCTTACCCTGAGCAATCTGGGACGGACTCGGAGCCCCATAAGCGAAGAATTTTATCTCAGCTACTCCTCCTGCACCACCAAGGTTACTTGCGGTATGGTTAGCGGTCGAATTATAACCACCACGCTGTCCCCCGTTTGCATTGAGGACAATGTTATCTTGGTTGATCAGGTTTCCACTACCATTGACCAATGTATTACTTAAGAACCATCTCAACCATTGATGTTTTCCTTTTAATACCAACAACGCATCGATACCTGACAGGGCTTCCGTGATCGATGGACTTCCACCCTTTGGACCAGCTCCGCCACCGCCTCCTCCGCCGACAAATAGAATTCTGATGCTTCGATTGACTGGCAGAAATAGTATCCCGTCTCGATTCCAAACCTGAATCCTTTTATCGCTGGTGTTAGTCGATATGACTGGCTCTTGACTCCCTAATCCAGAGTTATACACCAATACACGATGAAGTTTTTTACCAAAAGAGGTAATGATTTCAAAGTGTACATAGTAGGTGTGATAATTGTCCTGATAATGAGGATCATGGATTGGTGAGACAGCAGAACGAGCCGTTGGATTCTCGAATCGAATCTTGAATCGGCAAATACCGTTAGATTGCGTCACATTTGAGTCAATCGACGTAATCGATGGATTTCCAATATTAGGCACATCAATAGACCTAATGTTTAACTGGACGTTGGTTCCAGCCGGAGCCCCCGCAACATAGACATCAAGATAATAGTCTAACCCAGTCAGTAGATAAGGGCCACTGTTCCAATCCCCGTGAATCACGCCATTCTTTGCAAATACTCCCAAAGAAGGATCGTCAGTAAATGCTGGATCTGCAAAACTACCGTCATTCACTAAGGTCCTAGTGGGGTAGTCGGTATACCAGCTTGGGGTTATGGTAACTTGATCAACAATGTCTAATGTTGCAGAAGTTACGGTTTGACCATTGAAAATCGTATTACCTACTAATGTCGCCATAGATTTCTCCTGAGATGAAAGTTGGAGGGATTTTACATCCCTCCACTAAATCACAAACCTTTAGTAAAACCATTTCCAGCATTAACGATGGACAGGTTGTTCTTGCGAGGCGTTGCATTTGATAAATTGTCTACAGCAGAATCAATCAAATACCCCGCCTGACCCGGTTGCGTGGCCCAGTAATACATCCGTCCAGTTACAAACGGAGTACCTGGCCAATCTAAGGTGTTGTACCAAAGATACCCAACGTTTCCAGCCTCCCCGATATTTCCGCCTCGCCCTTCATTATCGGGCTCCCAAGAGTTGAATCCAGCACCACCTAATGTCAGCCCAGCGCTACGATCCGTTGCTTGAGTAACCTCTCTAAAAGGACTTGCATTGATCGGATTACTTCTCCCACCACCCGGACCATATGGTGCACCACCGCCACCACCCCTTACCGTGATGTGACGATTCGGTTCTTGGTTAAAATTAATTTCCCCATCGGGCGGTGGTTGGTTATTCGTCGCCTCGGCCATTCCCGTCGTATTGTCATCATATCCACCCAAGATGATTTTAAGACCACCTCCACCACCGCCGCCACACATTGTGCCATAGTTGGTCCATATCACTTTTACATCGGGATTGGTACCTTCATTCATACACGTACCCCCATGGTCAGCAGGAGTAATTGTAGCACCGAAGTTTTCAGTCATGGAACCTTGGGCCCCACGACCTCCCATTCCCATCACCATTCCTCCTTGCATGGTGGTACCTCTAACCTTAGATCCAGTAGGCCATGTACCAACTTGAATAGCACCAAAAGTACCAGTCCACAGTGGAAGCGCAAATCTTGGAATAACGCTAATGATTTTTACACCATTAGGTACAACAAAATGTACGCGGTCTGTAGATAATGGCGCTCTACCCATGACATCCTCAAATATGTCACTCAAGACAACTTGTTGATGAACGGTGGCGAACCCACCATTAGGATCAGGAGTAAAGTTGGTTGACAAGTTAATGGTGATCTCAGCATCTTTAGAGGTGTCGTAAATGTCCAACGAAACCGTCCTGAGTAAGTTGGTCTTACCAGCGTCAGAGTAGATACTGACCGATAGAGTCTCTACTCCTTCTGTGAGTAGATCTTCCTTGATCTTGAGCTCTAGACTGAAACTTCCATCATTGTTGACGTAAATAACGTCCGGAACATCCCCTAAGTCGACTAAACCAAAGAACGTTGAGTAATCCACCACCTGCGTAGAACTACCACCATATGTCAGATATAAAGGCGTCATATGTGCAAAGGTTGATGCAATCGTCAAATGTACATAATTCCCTTCAAATGCATAAGTGATCTCTGGCAATCCCAATCCTTCATTGGCTTGAAACTTTGCACTAAAGTCAGCGGTCGACTGGGTCAAATCGATAGCTCTAGTGACTCGACCAGATGATACAGCAATCGCGGCAGTAGATGGGGGAGTTTGCAGATTGTCTAAATCATAAGTACCACCAAAACTTGCGGAGAGTAATTCCCCATTTGAAAGATTCGTGGTGTTGGTTACGAGGTAGACTGTCCCAGATGCGCCACTCGAGGTTATCGTACTGGTACCTTGTGGGTCTCCAGACCAATAACTGTTGAAAGTCGGTGTCTTGGACGTATCGTTGACCGTGATAGACGCTGTCGTCAGTACAGTGGTGTTGTTGGTATCCTTGATTTGGATAGTCAGTGTCTCATTACCCTCGGTCAAGTAGTCCTTGAGTGTTTTGAGGTTGACGATCGTGTTTGTATTGGCAGTTACATCTGTTACAGACAATGTAACTGTAGCAGGTGGTTGAGTCTGCAAATCTGTACTTCCCGCAGAAACGGCTAGATTCAAAACTTTTCCATTTTGATATCCTTTTGTGGTCAATACGAGATAGAATGTAACATCCTCATTGACGGAAGTGATCGTGCCTGTACCCTGGCTAGATGCAGAGTATCGGGCCGAAATGGTAGGGGTAGATGAATCAACAATATTGATCGATGCATTACCCACACTATTTCCAGCACGCGATACTGTACTGATTAATGTTTCAGCACCTTCTACAACAAAGTCGTTCTTGAGTACAAAGATTGCAGAAGCACGTCCTTGGGCATTCACAGTCGTCGTAGTCAAACGATTTTGGTTAAAGTCCGCATTGTTGGTGGTGCCAGAATAGGTAAGCGCCAATGCTGTTCCACTAGGGACGTTGGTGGTGACAATCTGCAAGTAAAACGTCTGACCTTCGTTGACCGTGGTGATGGGTTGACTACCTGCTGCATCAGAACTGTAACTCAACTGGTAGGTTGAGTTCACTGAGGTATCCACAAATTCAATGGTCGTTGTGGCAACAATGACTGCACCATTTTTGATGGTGGCGGTCATGAACTCCAAACCTTCGGCGGCAAAGTCATTCTTGGAAGTATACAAGATACTCCCAGAACCATTAGAGCCAATTGTCAATGTAGTTGGTCTAGCATCAACCAAATCAGCACCATTGACACTGCCACTATATTCAACCGTTAACGGTGTTCCAGCTGCAATCCCAGAAGTACTCACCCACAAATAAAAGTTAGAACCTTCATTGACTTGAGTGATCTGGGTGGTCCCAGTATTGTTGGATGACCAAAACGCTGTATAGGCAGGGTTTTGTGAGGTGTCATTAATGACGATTTCACCAGAAGCAACCGTATTGCCCGCGTCTTGAACCAACACTCCCATGGTCTTTTGACCATCGGTTAGATTATCAAGTGTGGTGGTGTACGGAACAATTGCTTTGCCATCATTACCAATAGTGAGACTAATCGGTCTAGCTTGGGTGAAGTCAGCAGCAACAGCGTTACCCGTGTAAACCAGATCAAACACTTCACCAGCAGCTACGTTTGATGTCACCAATACCAAATAAAAAGGCAGTCCTTCATCCCGCGAAGTAATGGTGCCAGACCCGTTCGCTGCACCACTAAAGTAAAGACTATAGCTGGGTGAAAGACTAGTATCCTTCACAGTCAATGTCTTAGATACTGGTGTGGTGAATGTGGCAGAAGACGCAGCCACGGTTAGGGTTTGATTGCCTTCCGTGGTCATGTCGTTTAGGAACGAATACGGAACAATCTTTGGAGATACATCTACGATCAGACTGGTCGGTCTAGGATCTGCAAGATCCGCATCTGCAATGGTGCCCGTATTGGTCAAAGTCAAGGTGTGTGGTAAGCTCAGGTTATTGACTACCACTACCAGATAAGCAGTGCTCCCTTCATTGACTTGAGTGATACTTCCCGCACCGTTGCTGTTGGCAGAAAACTTCAAACCAAGCGCTGGAGACTTTGACGTATCATTGATTGCGACCGTCACCTGAGCCCCAGTTACATTACCATTGGTGAGTGCTAAAGTGAAAGACTCCGATCCTTCAGTGAGTATGTCTTCACTTGCAGTAATGTTGATCGTTCCAATCCCAGAACCATTGACTGTAAAGTTACCGATCAGTGGCGTAGGAGTGATATCGGCCGCTGCGAAGCCTGAGGTACCTGTGATGCGGTAGGGAACTAACTGTCCCGCAGGAAGACCCGTGGTGGTCAATGTAATGGTGACCACATCTCCTTCATTGATACTGGTGGCGGAGGCAGACAACATATAAGTAATCTGACCTAGATCCTGTCCTTTTTGCCAAATGTTGGTATATCTGGCATTGACCACACCACTCATGGCTAATGGATCGCCAATCCCTGTAGCAATAGGGGTTAGATCACCAATGGTGTCTCCCGTTCCTGCACCGCGCAAAAGAATGTTTGGTTGTTTGGACCAAAACCCGCCAAAGCGATTGGATGGATTGTCATCACTATCCGTGATGATGTAATCGCCTTCACGCTTCTCGTGACTCGCCAACAAGTTGTCTAGGCGAGAATCTAAACCTTCGATCAGACCAGTGGCATCTGCAAGGTATTGGTCTGCTACACTGTTCATGTAGATAACCATACCACTCATGGCTAATGGATCGCCGTATCGCACAGCGTCAGCAATACGACCTAATACCAGAGTCAGTGTGCCTGCATCGTAAGTGTCAGACACATCCTCCAAATGAAGTTCTGGGGGAAGCAATACTGGAACATTGAACACATTACCCCAAGGGTAGGTGTCAGAAGCATTTAACAGATAAGAACCTAATAATGCTTCAGCGTTTTCCCCAGTGATCTGATACTCCCCACCCACTGCTCGATAGTCAAAATTTACCTTTTGAATATTACGATTGTGGACATGGATAATGCTATAGGCAATAAAAGGCGCGTTTGACTTTGCCAAAGGAAGAACAAGCTCGTACAGACTATAGTCTTCGATTGGAGTCAGGATCTGACCATTGGCTGCGTTTCTAATTACCAAGTCTTTATGGTAGAAGCACCCCATTGCTGGGACGAACAAACGGTCCGTCTCCAGCAACAATGTACGTTCTTCCCCAAGGATTCGGTTCTCGGCACGATCGGCACTCAGATCCAAGTCGAGGAATTCCATGTAGTATCTCCTATTTGTTTAGACAGAACTCACAATAACACAACCATTATTGTAAGACAAATCATTACCCGTTTGTTTAGATTCCCCTCCCCGTCCAACATAGACGGAAAAAGTAATCGTGGCATTGGTCAAGTTTTCAATCTTGAACAAGACAGCGGCTCCACCGCCACCACCGTGACCTATGGTAGCACCGGAAGAACCCTCTCCTTGACCTCCAATCACCACCGAAGCACCGCCAAATACACCATCAGGTGGTGCATCTGAACCATCTAGCGGAATAATCTGGGTGATGGCGTACGCAGTTGCTTGAGCGATAGCGGTCGTATTGACAAACACCGTACCACCTAAACCGGAGTTAGCATTGTCGTACTGATCACCCGCATTACCGCCAGTGACCGTAAACAAGTTCACCCCAGCAAACCCCAACAAAGAAGACTCACCATCGATACCTTCAAGTACCTCGTTTGCAGGAGAACCCAAAGGTCGATCATCTCCAGAGCCTCCAGCCCCAACCAGACTCACCAGTACTTCACTGTTTGCTGCAACAGCGAGCGTACCTATAGTTGATGGACCATAGGTACCAAATGGGGTTGGACCCCCAAAAGACGTATCATTGATGTCAATGAACGTATTTGCAAGCGGAGGGATGCTGTCGTTCATGATGGAGGAGCGAAGTTGGACGATGAGTCGTTTTGCTCCATCTGCTATTCCATCCATAGCAATCTGCATTGGGATTACGGTTCTCTCATTTGAGAAAGTCACACCATGTACCAGAGGTTGAGTGAAGTCACCAGGACTACCTGTAACCGCCATACCATTGATGTAGTAATCCAATCGCCAGTTTGCACTAGGGCTAACATTTGAAGAATCAATCGTCAAATAGACAATATCACCTTCATTTGCAATGTTGGTTGAACCACTGCCATCTGCTAATGGAGAAAACTTGATCTGAAAGCTTGGGTTTAACACGTCTACAAACCGAGACAAGATCATGTTAGATCGATTAATATCCCTGTAGACATTGATCACCAAACGTTCAGTACTTTCGTTTACCCCATCATTGATCAGTGTGAATGGAATGATGGTGCGATCGCCAGTTACCTCAAAGAACTCAGGTAAACCATCAACCAAATCGTCATCGGTGATAATTGCACCAGAGGTATAGTAGCCAAGCCAAAACACATCACCGATGTTAAGATTAGTACTGTCAAATACCGCATAGATCGTCTCTCCTTCTCGTACAGAAGATCCGCTAATATCCACAACGTCTACATCGTCTCGACTAATCTTCAAGTCCCATGTGGGGTTTTGCGAAGTATCGCCTACGGCAAGAGTCCCTTGGGCTAAGATCGCACTACTGGTACTCGCAGTTGCTCGCAACGCCACATTAAAGGACTCTACTCCTTCGGTGGTTTGATCCTTACGGATGAATACACCAAAGGTTGCTCGACCGTTAATGAAGGTAATGGTTGAGGGAGTTGAACTGACCACGTCTCCATTTGCAACGGTGGTATTGAGGCTGTTAAACCGTGACCGAATTGAATGGGTAGACTGTGTCCCTAAATCGTTTGTTCTAAACTGAACAAATACTTGGGTTCCTTCATCCACCTGATCGATAACGTTGCGACCAAACTCATCAGTACTGAAGAACACTTCGTAGGTTGGAGTCACCGAGGTGTCATTAATGGTGAGTTTAAAGGTAGCCACAATATCGTCATTGATCTGAGACTTTAGTGACAAAATCAGGAGTTGTTCGCCTTCAGTGGTCTTATCTGCCCGTACCGTAAACGGAGCAACGGCAAACCCGTCTTGAATGGTTAATGTCGTGGGCAATGTAGTCGTCCAGTCCGCATTGTTGGTGGTACCACTGTAGAGAATGGTGACTTCACTTCCATCTAATGCCAAAGGCATCTCAATGTAAATGTAACCACTATCCCCTTCATTCATTTGATTTAAGGTTGTTACACCTGTTCTGGTACTGCTAACCTTAATGACAAATTCAGGATCATTTGAAGAATCAATGATCTCCAAACGTGCCGTCTTGTTCACTAAGTTATTGACCAAAAGACTGGTGACAATAAACTCCATTCCTTCACTCAATGTATCGTTTAAGATCTGATAGGGAATGGTTGCAGAACCCCCAACCAACTGAGTCACCAAAACAAGGTTTTGGTTAAAGTCAGCAGAATTGTAGGTGCCAGTATATGCCAGCTTGACCTGCTCTCCATCAACCGTATTAGTCCCCCTGATCTGAAGATACACTTGACTGCCTTCTTCCACCTGCGTGACTTCAGCAGTACCCAAAGCATCCGATGAGTAGTAAAGAGAGTACACAGGGACTTTAGAGGTGTCGATAATCCGACAAGACTTAGTCACCAAAGCAGTGGCAATGTCATCAGACAAACACAGACTCACATTCAATCTCTCAGACCTTTCATTTAACCGATCCTCTTTTAGCTGAAAAGGAATGGTGATAAATGGCGCTGTGATGTTAACTGTGGTGGGAAGAATGGATACAAAGTCGGCTTGGGTGACTGTAGAACCATCATACCTGATTCTGAGCTGTTGACTGGTATCTAATCCTGTGGTATTAATCACAAGGTAGATTAGTGCATTCTCTGGTGCGGTATTGATTTCAAGAGCGCCATCGTCGTCATCAGCAAAATAAACCTGATAGGTCGCAGAGGTGGAGTTATCCGTAACCTCCACCACAGTGTAATACATGGTATAGCCAGCCAGCGAGAACTTTAAAAACTCCAAACCTTCGTTGAGTAGATCGGCGTTTAAAGTGACGCTATACTCCCCTATCCCTAGACTGTCTAGGTAGATGGTCCCTGTCAGATAAGGTGGCGTAACGTCAGTTGGTTGAACTCCTTCAATCTTCCACATCAATCCTTTGAGTGCCTGACTAACCCCTCCGTTAACACTAAACGTGACAGTGTCTCCCTCATTCATGGTGCTCTTGTCACTGCTGACAATAAACAGTGGAACGTTGGCGGAATCCTGTCGTTGCCAAAAGTAAGTGTTTCTCGCAACAACATCACTAGGGTCATTGCTGCCCAGCTGCAACCCAACGGTTTCCCCGGGACCATTCACGCCGTTACTGCCAATCAGTAAAACTTCTTCAAGTTTTACCCACTCCCCTTCTAACAGATAGGTAGTGGGAGATTGTGGGTTGTCAGTGATTAAGATATCACCTTGACCATAACGCATGTAGTTCTCAAGCGTAATGATCTTCTGGCGAATATCATCGATTGCTACTCCGATCATCAACGCTTTGTTGACCATTTGCGCTCTAAAATCAGAACCCAAAGTTACATACAGAGGATGTTGATATTTGCAGATCTCTTTGTACAAACCATAGACAGATGCGATCAAGCGATGTAGTTGCTCCCACTCCCTAAATGAATGGGTGTGGGGAGCCACTTGCCAACGCTCTGGCTTACCTGCAATGGCATTGAAATCAAACCGCTGTTCAAAGTCTGGGTCTACACTATCTTTCATTTCTAGGATAACCCCTAGAAAGTTTTGAAAGTGCCCACCGATAGGACGGTAGTTCACTCGAACCTTGGAGACAAACTCGTTCTTGATCTGTAATCCTGCCCAAACTGCTTTACTGCTAAAGACGGTTGCTTCTTGGTACAGAATGACAGTCTTGTAGTCCAGATTGATGACTAGGGGATTCCCTGTAACTGCGTCAAACACTTCAAGATCTTTTGCAAAGAAAGGACCTTTGCTCAAAGAGAACACACGTTTGGGAACAGAGGAGATCTCATGGATCTCCCCGCTAATGTAATTGATATTCGCTAACTTATCTAAAGGAAGCGAGACTGGTCTGTTAAGCATAACCACAACCCTCGATTTTATACCGCAGCATCAATCATGGTGAGTACAGGATGTTGATTGTTTGCCATTTCAGATAATGGAATAGGGTTCTCAAACACCAACTGATAGTGAACATATTGAGTACCTGTATTAGAGATGACAAACTCGACCTTAACCCCAGAACCACCAGATCCAGATTCAGCTTCACCATCTTGACCATAACCGTAGTCAAACCCGCCAATGGCAAAACCAATTCCTCCAGCATTTGGAGTTAACTGTCCTGTTGCTCCATCTACCCCAGCATTACCCGCAGTGACTGTTGGAGCTACATCAAACTCGGCGTTATCTAGCACGACACTGCCAGCCGCTCCCCCTAAACCATAACGTGTAGGGGCAAAGGTATAGCCACCGTGTACACCAGATTTTGCCAACAAGATCTCCACAGACTTATCTAAGTATACCCCTGTGGTTCTATCACTGAGTCTACGCAAAGAGATAGAACCTCGCAATTTACGAAGGTCTAAATAGTCTAATGCATCAGCCACACTCTCACCCCCAAGTCCACCAGAAGTGACAAGGACAACAGTCTTCTTACGGTCTGGAGCAATATAGAAGTTGTATACCCCACTGTCTAAAAAGGTCAGGGTGTTCAGACTAGTGAGTAATGAGATACTTAAGTTGGCTTTGGTCTGAGCATTGGTTGCAATAGAGTAGTTGGTTCCTTGCTCATTTGAAAGGTCTGAAGTTAAGGACTGCAAACCCAAAATATTTTGATTGACCGAGGTGCTCCAATTGACCAGATCCCCAACATCCTCATCGATCAAACTTACCGCATCTTCCAGATCGCCTAGATCACTTTGTAGTGTGGTGATTGCTGTGGTGTTGAGATCGACTTGATCACCAATATCTCCAACCGATGATTGTAGTGCAGTGATTGGCGTTACCGCAACATCTTGAACATACCCCTTGACTCCAAAAGGAGTAGCATACTTGTTTTGGGTCCCAACCACATAGTCTCCTGCAACTGCAAAAGACCAGTTATTGAGATTACCTAAACCCACCTGTTCTTTAGTGTGAGCATTGTTGGCTGCAATATGCGCATCTAGCGCTGTGTTGTTAGATGGGGATTGATTAGAGTTCTTCTCATTGATTGCGGTCGTCACCAGATTGACCGCATCAATCAATGCCCCATATCCAGTGGTTGAATCACCAGTCACTGCGTGATCTGTGGGAGCAATTCCAGAAGGAAGTCCTGCAAACTTCTCAAAGTTCACGTAATCCACATTGTACATGGCTCGTGAGAACGCATCAAAAATATTCTGATCGTCAACGACAAACCCACCACCGATACTATTGTATTCCAAGAAGATGGTGGTGTTCAGTGTTCTGTTTAAGAAGCGAATACCGCCGTGCAGATCTCGTCCCAATAGATCACTAAGGTAGATGTGTTTGTAAACCAGTTTATAGTCTACCCCTTCTGTGAGCAGTACTTTACTGTTAATGGTCCCTGCATATACCTTAATTGCCTCAGGTCCGGTGGAGAAAAATGGTCCTGCTTTGGCGATGATGACAGAGCCGTCAACAATACGAGCAGGAGGTACTAATGCGTGATCTTCATTTTCAATGAAGTTAGAAGGAAGGTTTGCTTCTGGGTTGTAGGGGTATGATAATGGGCTTGGCATGTCTTTATCTCCTGACGGACTAAGCGACTTCATAACATATCTTTTTGAGGTAAATGGTTCTTCTCATTCTATTTTTTTTCAGGAATATATAATTTTAATGAGATAACGATACCTATCTCTTTTCCTCTTTTGGTATCAGGAGTTTTAATCATGAAAGCATTTGTTTACCGTATTGGGACTGTCGCCAAGAAAATCATCAAGAAAATTTTTGGTTGATAAGGAGTAGTAATCATGGCCAAGAAACAATTTGCTTCGCGCGAGCAGCTGGTTCAGCTGCTCGCACACTGCTTGGTGACTGGGAACTTCGTTCCCATGTCAATCCTCGCCGACATGTTTGACAAGAACATGGTCGTCTTCGGCAAATCGCGCGGCGATCACCACTGGGAATTCCCAGTGCGGGGTGGGGTGTACCGTCTCACGGCAGCGACTGGTGTGTTTACACACCGAGACCTCAAAGGTCGCTTGACCAAATATGTTGATCCAGTGCAGGCACTTTACTGGATTGAATTGGGGTACAACGCCCCAACGGTCAACCAGTTAAAAGACAATGCAGAGGCGCTAGCAGTGCCAGAAGCTTAAGTAAAATAAAAGGGGAGCTAGCTCCCCTTTTATTTTTGTTCTATTCCTATTTTTCTTTGGATATATATCATCGTAGTGAGTAGACTTCCTACTCTAACCTTTAGGAGTAATATCATGAACACCGAAAACCCTGTTAGCAAGCTCGTCATCACCAACAAGTTCGTTGTAAAAGGAGAAATAACCTCGCTGTATGATGGGATGTTAAAATACATCGGCGATAAAGTATGGAAAGATATCGAATCGTTTAATGTGTTAAACGAAGCCCATGCTCTGTCTCATTCGGAAGTAGCCGCACTGGACTTGAATCCAAGTGTGTTGGAAAAAGATGGTTCATTTAAGAACGTAGTCAGCAGAAATCCTGTTCTTAAAATGAGACCCCATCTTGGTGTCATGCAACTAGCTTATTTCTTCAAAGAAAATGACAGTATTTTTCTTGAGTCTATCATCATCACCAAAAACGAGGCGATGTATAATGAAGATAAGCTCGTTGTTAAGGTAGGGCGGGTTGGACCAATGTTGTTTAATGACCTCGAGCAAGAGCGTGTATTAAGCAATTATCATTTTATTCATGGGAATGCGATTCGCTCCTATATTGATGAAATGATTGAAGTTCAACGAAAGGAGGAAAATGGTGACTGTCCAGTAGAACTGGTACTTCGTCCAGGGACCTATATTGAACTGTCCCATGTGATCAGTGATACTGACAAGATCAATCAGATCATGCAGGTCATCAAGGATGCTCCCGTCAATAAAAGTCTGTGGAATCAGACTTACCCCATGTACAATGCCTTGAGTGATAAAGGTAAACCCGTAAGTATGGATGATTATCCGTACGGTCTGTTTGCAGACGCTGAGGGACTGATCGGACAGCTACATACGCCAAATGATCCGCACGGGTTTGAGCATTTGGGGATGGTGATGATACCCACCACCTGTCGCAACGATGAGATGATGAATTTCAACGTCAAATTGATCAGCAGAAATCGGGATGGAAACGGGTTGTGCGTTTACAACCTTTTCAATGTTTCTGGTTCGGGGACTGTCGAGCGTCGCATCTATGACATCGCATCCCTAGACGTGACAAGGTATACATCCTCGCAATCACCGGGTTTTATCGATCAATTCAAACAACTGCTCAAATTGATTGATAACCCAGATCGTGGTAACAATGTGGATGGTCTGTTTATAGCGGATAGTCTGAGTAAGTTTCAAAAGCTTGCTCAGGATAAAGTTGTGACTGAGTCATCCGATGAACCTCGGTCAAAACCAACTCGTCGTCAAGCGGCAGCGAAGAAGTTGCTCGATCAAGTAACACCACTCGTTGCAGAACCCACCCCAGAACCAATCGTGGAGGATAAACCAAAAACCAGTCGTCGGCGTTCTTCAACCCGTGGTCGCAAAAACAATGTCGTTGCGGCAATGATCTCGGAAAAGGATCAGACTAACACTCTAGCAGCCTTTGATGAGCCTTTACCCACCCCACTTCATGTTCCACAAGGAGTAGTCGAAGAATCTGTTAAGAAGAGTGGCGATGGCCCATTCGAGCAGCGGGTTAAACAGGAAGTCAGTGATATCAGAATGATGATTGAACTCTTCCCTGAGATGTTTGTTGAATCTGATGACGGTGATGTTTCAATCATTAAGGCTCGCTTGGCCTATGTGCAGTGTTCACCTGAATCTATTGAGCAGATGAGAGAGTTACTTGAGGCAAAACGAGTATTTGAAAAGCTCGCTGAACCTTTAAGGATTTCACTCGCTCAGATTATAGAGGTTGATGAAATCGTCATGGTCGATGCTTGTTTATAAGATCGGACATCTAAGATAAAGGGAGCTTAGCGCTCCCTTTATTTTTTCTCAATCAATTTATTTTTTTTCAGGAATATATCATTATCTTGAGTAGTGCATTACTGTCTGCCACTCAATCCCTCTTTGACAGATAAAAGGAATCAAGTCATGTTGGGTATCTTCGCTGGATTTGTTTTCAACGGTGTAATGGCATTCGTCAAATCCAAAGTGTACCGTGCTGCTCGGGCACTGTACCAAAGGATTAACCACGGTTACTACTACACATCGGAAGATGTGGAAAAGGCGGAGGGTAATATTTTCGCCATGGGTATGGTGAGTGCTTATGCTAAGGCAGCAGTAGCTGCTGCCAAGCTCATTTGCAGCATGGTCTTCTAATAGGGTAACGATGCTACAAAGGATGTAGCATAGGTAAGGTCAATTACAAACACCCACGGAGGAAATAAACGTGGCGTAATGACCGAGTATGGTTCAATCTAAAAGGGAACAAATGTTCCCTTTATTTTTTATCATTCTATTTTTCTTTGGGAATATATCATTCTACTGAGGTAACGTCATCTACCTCTTTCCTTTTTTGATGACAGGAGTAGTAACATGAAACTTGCAATCACTTTGCGTTCTTCTGAGCTGGCTAACCAATTGGCCCTCACCGCGACCCAATACGGTGACAACCTTCTCGGTACCCTTTACGGGAACTCGTCGGATGACTGTACACTGGTCAACAGTGATCAGTGGGTTACGCGCAAGGAAGTGGAGACCATCGAGGACCTCCTCCCAGGTAATTCGTCTGCCACCATGGTGGCAGACTGGGCTAAAGGGATGGAAGGCATTTACGGTCGTCACAAGTGCGACATCATGTCTCAGATGGTGACTAACCACTCCCGATCGGGAGGCGAGTTCGTCGTGACCGTCGTTCCTCCAGCTTGGGAGGGGGACACCGATAGCGTGGTAGCTATCGGTTACCAATCGTTCGGAGGGACAAGTATTGTGGCGATGCTTCCCGACAACGACCATACCATCTGTCTCTTCGCGGATGGTGCACGCAGTGCCATCCACATGTTGTTGAAGGACCACTTTGGGTTTGATGTCAACAACCCAGAGCATGTGGCTGCGGCCACGGTGGAGTGGTACGAGAGCCAGTATGGTGGTATTGGAAATGCCACTCCATACCGTCTCCAGTGGCATGAGTCCAAGTGGTGTAAAAATCCACTGGATTTCGTAACGGTAGAACGTTACCCCGCCACTACACTCGTTGGGGAACTACTTCCCCGAAATGTCAATGGCGATCTTTTCCTAGGCCGTCAAGCGGGAGTGACCGACGTCCTGAACGGTGCGGCGTTCAATACGAACATCGCTGCTGGCATCAAGTGTCTCTCCGAAGATCAGGCCAAAGAGTTAAGCGATATCCTCGCTCAACTCGAAGCTTTGGAGTTACGCTCCAAAGTACTGATCGATCAGCTCGTCAATAAAGCTGACGAGTAAAATAAAGGGGAGCTAGCTCCCCTTTATTTTTTGTTCTATTTCTAAATATTGATAAGACTATATCATTGTAGTGAGTAGACTTCCTACTCACTAACCTACTGGAGTAATACATGTCACTATCAGCATTGACGATTGGTTTGGCCATCCACAAAAACATTCCAGCCGGTACCAAGAACCTCGATCCAGGGATTGCATCTGGAGAGATCCATCGGGTGCTTGGTCCATTGGGTTATTTTAAGTTTAGTGCTTGGAAGGATGAACAAGAGACGGTTTTGCTAGATCACTATCTAGTCATCCAAGGAAACGATTTCATCAATCGAAGCGCCTCTGTATCTTGGAACGATGTCATCGTACTGAACGATGACAAAGAAGGAGTCATTCGTTCGGAATGTCTCTCTGAACTTCTGAATCTGCAAGCGAAGAATATTCGCTACTATGAGGTCTACTGGTGCTTCAATCAAATGCTGGCAAAGCTTGTCGAGCAGCACCGTAAAGGTGTTCGCGTTTTCAACCTGCACAAAATGTTCCAAGAGGAACTGGAGGTGTTCAATGCTTAATCCAAAGAAGGCGAAGTTAAAAACTCGCCAACTAGAGAACAGTGTATTGTTCGATCTAGCACAAGATTATCTCTACGAGATCTTGTATATCGATCTAACTGGACTAGAGATACAGAAATATCCCTATACTGGTCCCAATGATCTAGAACTGATCGTGAAGATTCCTGACAAAAAATTGATCACGCCACACAATCCCATTGATCAATTCGTTGAGGATATGGTAAGCACCTATACCAAACGAATGGGCGGTCATGGCTGTCACTTCATCAAATGTCAGACCGACATGGGACGACATTACACCAATGAACATCGAACCCCAACCTATATTATTGTCAACGGATCGGATCCGTTATTCTTGCTGGTTGAGAAGACACCAGATGTTGAACCAACCATTCGGATTCGGATTATTCAGCTGTCTTCTTACATGAGACAAGTGTTTAATCAGACAGGTAATGAGGTGGCTAACAAGCACAACCTTGAGTCGTTTGCATTTCGACCCTCCCTCTATCTTGAGGTTGTTGCAGACACAACCAAGCGATGTCTGGATGCCATTGCCAACAAACCCAAACACAACATGGATATTCGCTGCACGATCAATCGCAATTATATGCGATATGTGCGGGAGTCTACCCAGTGGAATGAAGAGCGAGTGAAGATCCGTAAGCGGTTAACCATCGAAGACAAGTAATTTGTCTTCAATAAAAGAGGGGTTCTCTCCTCTTTTATTTTTTATGAAATAATGAGGAGCTTTACCGTGAAACTATATCACTATTCCAAAGAACCCTTTACTGAGTTAAAAATATCCAGACTCACTAAACCCAGATCGAAAGAAACGATTGACAGAATCACCAGTTTCGATAAGAAAGTAGGGAGAGAATACGGATACCTAGACCATATTAGTTTTTTCTTTGAACCAATCCCCATCGATATTGGTTCACTGTATAAAAATATTGACCATCCAATCTGGAAGAAGGATCAGATCTTATATGAACACGTCATCCACACACTCGGGATGGATTTTGCTTTTGATCTTTACGAGACCCCTCAACTTATTGAATTCATGGATAAGAACTTCAAACCCGAATATAACAAACCAGAACATGAGGCGGGATTGATACAGTACTTCAAAGATGAGATCGTTTACATGAAGAGACTAGGACACCATGCTTCGATGGGTAAGTCTACACAGAAATTAATGGATGCGACCAGACCATTTAAAGGAAGAACTAGGGAGTTCTTCCTTAGAACACTGGCTTCAGAAAAACCTGAATTCTTAGCGAAAATGTATGCGCCCGGAGTTCCTCATTTGTTCTTATACCCCAAAACCCCTTCTTTGACTCTCAAAGAAGAACCGAGACAAATCGTATTGTTCTAGGAGTTTTACCATGTACATCTTGATCGATGCAGTTTTACGGGGCAGAGCTCCAAACTCAAAGTACGAATCTGTTGATGTGTCTAACATGTCGGTTCCAGATGTGTTTAAGAATTACACAGATGGGTTCTTGATCTTAGAGCATACAGATCTAATCTCTCCAATCTACGTTCCCATTCGTGAACTAAAATCAACCCCACTACCCTACGGGATATTCCCATTTGGTCAATGGCTCAACATGATTGGAGAATATGATCTACCAAATTACACGCAAGTACCAAGCTATAGACAAGAGCAAGTCATCTTCATGGATGGTCTCTCAACAGGCTTTGAGATTAAACGCGTGGTTCCCGTATCGCTGAATGATAGCACTACCTTACCGCTATCTACCATGACCGACCTTTTAGTCACACTAGGAGGAGTGAGTAGTCGTAGCTTAAACGATTATCTGTTATGCACCATTAATGGTATCCTACATTACTCTTACCACAACAACAAAGGTATGGTGGTGACAGGGGCAGGTAAGACGGTAGATCAGTTGAAGAACTTCTCATTTGGTTTCTTAAACTTTGAGAAGATTGGTAAGATCAATCCAGTCAAGATCAACATTCCCATGATTAGTGGGGATCGTTATGCTGGAGCGGTATACATCAATACTGGGATGGATCTATCAAACAAATCGGTTATCTTGTCACTAGCAGGTGTACTACATGTCAATGACAAGATCTATGATGTGATCAATCCAAAAGAAGGGATTGTTCAGATCAAAGTAGTCGAGATGGATCTGCTCGATCGAATCAGAGTACTTCAACAGGTGATTGATGTTAGAACCCCATTAGGATTGACGGGTACCAGTGAAGATCCATTGGCACTTGATCGCGCTCAGGTTTACAGCAATGAAGTGATCGAAAAGATCCTTCTACTTCCTCAATCATTTTTAGTGGTAGTAGAGACAACCCACTTGTATGGGATTACCACAGAGGTAGGACAAACCCCACTTCCGTTTTTGTACGAGTACCACAAAGAACCTACGTTGCCGCTTAGAGATACCTATGGTTTCTTGCCAGAGTACATCAAGGGACTTGGACTGTTTACCATCCCAGAAGAAGTCAATTGGTCATTGGCAGTCAGACACGATACTTGGGTACAAGACAGTTTGGATAACACCACGCCAACTATTCCCGATGAGATTGTAGGAGGGGCGAATCAAGTTATTCAGTACAAACCTCATGATTGTCAGTTCTTTGAAATCGGTAGTCAAAAACTAGTATTGACATAAACAGAGGGAGGCGCAATGCCTCCCTCTATGCTGTTACAGGTATGGGGCAAGAAATCCTGCCAACTGTATTGCTACTGCTGTATCAATCGTGATGGATCCGGTGAGTGTGGTTTGGGTGGTCGATACCAACTGGTTACTAAACGTAGCAGGTCCAGTAAAGTTGAATGTATCACCATTAAACGTGGCCGCAGACCCTAGTTTAATCGCAGGACTATCAAAGCTGATTGTTGGTGCTTTGATGGTGTAAGATATTGAGGCGGTAGCAGAATAATGTTTAGTCTTCACAATGTGGCGATCAGATTCCTCCACAATATTCTTGGCAAATACTTTCGCCTCATCACCGTTTAGCGTAAAGTAAGAATCACTTCTATTCTTAAACTGCAAACCATCATCATCCACCTGAATAAAATTACCCCGATCGTCTTGGATGGCAAAATGTCCTTCCCCACTAAACTGTGCAGTCCAAGCCGTTTTTTCTTTATTGGCTTTGGAAGTTTTAGCGGTCAATGTTCCATTAACACAATCCACATCAATACTGTAGCTGTTAGTATCATCTAACTCTTTCACGTTCTCATCCGTAGTGGCTGAGAATCTAAACGTTGCTTTCTCTAAACGTCTTGTTCCAGTATTGGCTCGCGCTCTCCAGTAAAACTCTTGAGTGTCGTATTTGCGGTAGATGCGAACATACTCTCCGCGTCTAACGTCAGGAGCGGTTACCCGATTACCCTCATCTCCATACCAATCCGCCTTGATAGACTTAGAGGTATATAGCTTAGACTCTTGAGGATTGCCGTTGGGGTCTTTGAGGATGCTTTCTAGCTTCTCTACTTCAGACGTAACCAGTCCTTGTTGGTTGGGTTGCACGTCAATAGGAATAACTTCAATATCATTACTACCTAGTTTCTTGTGCTCTGCCACAATGCCCATCGAGTAATAACTGATGCCATTCTCAGTATCTTGTTTTAACGTCATGACTGTTCCTCCAAACTGGTTCATAAAGTAAAAAATGATGAACCTATATCATTCTAGTGAAGAGATGTCCTCTTCACTAACACAGGAGTAATAAACATGCGCATCGTATTTGAGATCGAACATACACCCGGCTACTCAGCCATCAACCGTGAGATCACTCGTCTATTCAAGCGGGTTTCAAATGTCGCAGCAAAACAGATTCCATCCCTTTCACTCACCAGTAGTCGAATCCCAGGTACCTCCATCAATCTACTGATTAGTACTCGTCCGGGTATTGGTGTGGAGTTCAACTACGTGCAAAAGGATAAAGAGGCAGCAAGTGTAACCATTAGCTGCTTTGAACGAAATGATCCTCATGCGATGAGTATTGCCAGTCAATTCATGGAAGCCATCAGTTTTATTTCATTCGATGTGGAACAGAGGTCATACCTACCATTTTGTACTTGGGAGGAGAGTTTTAATTTGGGATCTGTTCAAGAAGTTACTCCGCTGCTCAAAGAGTATTTTAAATACGCCGGAGTTGACGGTGATGAAATCCATTGGGCCGATGATTGGGAAGAAATTTTTGATTCACTGTACCCCAAAGTTTCATATACTGGTTTGATTGCATTTGCTCTTGATACTGGTAAGGCCAATATTGGTCGGGGATGTGATGGCGAATTTACTCTCGACCTAGATTCAAAGTACAGTTTGCCTGAAGATGTAAATCGTGAAATCGAAAGACAAATGTACGGTAATGCCATATCAAAAATAGGAGACATTGCTATGCAGTTCGCTCAAAGTTTGATTGGGGAATATTGTCGACGCATGGTTGATCTGCAAACAAAAGGCGAGAATCCCGATGACTTTACGGTTGAGTGTTCGTTCGATAATCCCGAGTTAGATCTCGTGCGAAACAAAGTAACCAAAACACCAGACTCCCTTTGATCACAGGAGTAATGAACATGAAAATCGCATTCAACATTTTTGGCAATCCATCCATTGATCACAGCAAGTATGTTTCAGGTACCTGCAACCTCGACTCTTGGGACAGGTTCATTTCTGAATTGACCTTGCCTCCAATCGATCCTCGGAGGGAATTGTGCTGGACGTTTGATTGTCGAGGAGTTGGTATTCGAAAATCAAAAGTGATGACCAGTCACTATTCCATTAGTGCAGTCAATCTGATTGTTGATGGAGAGGTGATTGGCATCCAAGTCACCATACGTGGTGATCGTAGTATCGATTGGTTTGGAGATTTTGCTTGGGAGAAAGTACTTATTCCCTATGCAAAACTCTACGGGGATCTGAGCAAGAACTTCCATGGAATTGTACTCCACTCCTATGACCCCATGATTAATGCGGCAGGCTCTGGACTTCGTGAAGTGCTAGATTATCTGGAACTACCACACCAGACCTTCCCGTGGGATGCTACATGGTCTCAGTTCTTTGATCGCTACCCAAAAGGAACTCGGCTGAATGTGTTACGCATAGCCATCCGTCTAGGGTTGTGTAACGTGTACATTCCCTCTTACACTGAACCAGGGCAGCAACCTGATACCAGCATCTGCTTCATCAATTTCCCCAATGAGGTTGCTAAGTTACTGTGTCAAGATCTTATTGACACAGGACTTCAAAACTACTGGCTCAACAAATCTCAAGAGCTACGAGATGATCTTGAAGACAAACTATTGCAACACATCAATCAACAACGCTAAGGAGTATTAGCATGTTTCTCAATCACCAAGAGTCTGCTCAGTACATCGAAGATTTCTTCACCAAGGTATTTAAAGATGTTGCTGGTGCCTTCCATGATCGTGAACAAATCATCGAAAAACGAAACGAGTCCGATCCGTTTCCCATCGAGAATGAGGTCCTGTTCTTCATGGAAGAACCTCCGGGTTATGAGTTTGATCTTCTGCGCTGGTTAAACCTGATCAATGGTCTGGATATATCTCGCAGTCGATCTGAGCGAGATGTGTCTCATGGTTTCTTACACCAAGGTCTTCACTTCTTTAGTGGTTATTCTGTCGTGGGTGTTTATATCCACAAATACAGTCCCACTATTGCCATGATCAATGTTGAGACTCGCAGTCTCGAAGACTTTGCCAAGAAGATGATCGAACGATCGGTGGAACATATTTCAAAATTCTTCTCTGATCACGAGTATGCTTCCATCAATGGTACAATACGTAGTTTGGAGGGTAATCAAGAGTCTTTCATTAAAGAATCTATTGATGCATTCATTGAACATGTCGAAGAGCGTTTGGCCAATGGTAAATACCCAGAGGAATCTCCAATCGATCTCATTGATTCTTTGACGGTTACTCGATTGACTACGATCAAAGACTATCCGGAAGGACATATTCTTCATCGGTTTAATGTAGTTTAAACATCAATAAAGGGGAGTTAACTCCCCTTTATTTTTTATCGAATAGACTTAGTATATGGAGTAACCGAGGAAGGACTTGTCCCATGAAAATTGATCGTTTTGAATTGACAGGTAATAAGTTATTGATGCTCGTAGGCATCAATTCATTTAAGGCAACATTCGATAACGATTGTCAAATTCTCATCGGCACAAATGGTGCTGGTAAATCCACTATCTTTAGAGAACTTTCTTTTTTACCTCCAGACACCGCACACTATACCATTGGTGGAAGTAAGTTGGTCGAAGGAGAACATAACGGAATCCGCTATCGGGCTGAATCGAAAAAGATGTCGGAATCTTCTTGGGTCCATTCACTACTGAAGCTTTCAAGTGATGGTCAAGATACCGAGCTAAACCCTGGACACACCAAGACTGTTCAAGCCCAAGTGGTTGAACAGGTATTTGGGATTAGTCAAGACATCTTTGATATTCTAGTTGGGGATACGAAGTTTACTCAAATGACTCCAGCCAAACGCCGAGAGTGGATGTTGTTCTTTAGTGGTTCTGATCTTGAGTATGCAAACTCTGTTTACAAGAGACTAGTCGCTAAGCAAAAAGATGCTGCTGCTGTGCTTGAGCATTGTAACAAGAGATTGGCAAATGAGTTAGACCAGCAACTATCTGATGAGGAGATTGTTAACCTATCTAGAGAGTCAGAGAAGCTGGTGAGATATGTTAATGAGACCATGATCAAGATCTCTTCTCAACGGGTCTCTGTAGATCATGTGCAAAACGATATACAGCGACAGTTTGGTAAACTGTCAAACTGCTTAGAAGAGATACTCACGGATCGTTTCGTGTTTTGGACTAAACCCGCCCCATTAAAACACTTGGAGTCTGTTGATGATTTCATGGAGTTTATTCAGGACAAAGAGAAACGTCTGATCTCAAATCAGGCCAAGCTCCAAACTTATCATGAGCAATCTGAAGCGATTAGAGCACTGCTTGCGACACTAGAAGCAAACGACTCTAAGAGTTTAGATGAGTTGTCTAAGCGAATAGACGCAATCAAAGCCTCTTATCAGCGAGGATTGTCGATGTTGTCCGTGCTCAAGAATCGCCCTGTTAAAGTGGAGGAACAGTATAAGCACTTCAACCAGCATCTATCGATTGTAACGGAATTACTTAACACGCTACCCATGAATGATCAAGGACAATATGGTCATGAGGTCATGCAAGAACATCTCGCTAAGCTTGACAAACTCATGGTGGCTAAGAAAACCGTTTACGATAACATTCGACAGATGGAACATGAGCTACACCATATGCGGTCTACTTCAATGGTGGAATGTGAAGAATGTCATCACACGTTTAAGCCAGGTATCTCAACCGATACCATTGCTGAGATTGAAAGCTGTCTGTTGGTTCAAAACGAGAACATGCAAGAGATCGAACATGAGGAGTATGAACTTAAGCGACACATTATCGATCAAGAGGAATTCCTTAAACAGATCGATAAGATTTACGCTCTCCTAGAACGTTTCTTATCTAATGCCCCAGAAACCTTAGGATGGATGGAGTCTTGTGGTTTTGACATTGAAAAGGGTGATAATCATGTCTTTGTGAGTCATCTAAACAGTTGTTATCGTGACATCGAAATCTGGGTAGAGCTAGAACGTCTAGAGTCCAAGATCGATGAGCTTCAGACCATGCTAGATGTTGCTCAGAAGCTATCTGCTAACATGGATGGGATAAATGGGGAGCAACTGACGATACTGGATGAAAAGATCGGATCACTCATTGCTGATTGTGATGTGACTCAAGAACTCATTGTAATGGCTAGAGATGAAATCGATAACTATCATCTCTATGTTGACATGTTAGATCAATGTTACATGCATGTTGAAAACATCCTTAACGATTTTGGTCGTTGGGCAGATGCCGTAGCAGATGAGATTTTGAGTGAAGACTTAAAACATCATCAGATCTTGCTGTCTAATGTGGAGGCTGGACTTCGTAAAGCAGAAGTAACTCGGGGACTGATTGAGGATCTAAGACGCGCCAAAGAAGAGGCTTTGGATGAAAAAGAATCCTTGATTATTCTGGCAGAAGAGTTATCACCAACTACAGGTTTAATCTCACAGCTCATGCGTGGCTATATTGCAAGTTTTATTGAGCAGATTAATCTGGTGATTGAGGAGATCTGGACGTATGAGATGAAGGTGGTTGCATCTGGCATTGATGGGGATGCGATTGATTGTAAGTTTCCTGTATCCATTACTAAGCCCAATGCCAATGGGGTTGGTACGATTGAATCCCCTGACATCTCTAAAACCTCTACGGCTCAATCTGAGATCATCAACTTCGGTTTTAGAGTGGCTGTAATTGCAGCGCTAGGTTTGGCAGACTATCCACTTTACCTAGATGAGGTCGGGGTGCAAATGGATGAATCTCACCGTGAACGATTTGGCCAATATCTGGTGAAGCTTTTGGAATCCAAAAGTTGTTCCCAGATGTATATCATCTCTCACTATCTTGCCATGCACGGTATCTTCTCAGAGTCTCAGGTTATGGTGTTGGATGCTTCTAACATTGTTAACCTTCCTGCCAGTTACAACCAGAACGTTGAGATTGCATAAAGTGAGGAGCCCTAGGGCTCCTCACTCCTTATTTCTCAATATCAAGTTTTGCCCATTCTCTAGACCAGAGTAGATCGATCTGGAGCTGCTCTTCTCGTTTCATGACCTGTGAGTCAGAAACAATGAACTGCTCGATCTTAAAGGGAAGATTGGGGACTTCAGATTCCAGACTACCCACTTCAATATCGATCTTGATCCATTGACTCGGTTTACCTGTATTCTTGTCAATGAATACGTCCACCTCAATCTTGATCTTAGGATCAGTGGTATTGAAATGATAACGGGTCTTGCTGTAACCGTCACAAGCTGCCTTCTTCCATTCTTTGAACGACGCTTGTGTGATTGCCACAGTGAGCTCATTTGAACTACGGAAATCGCCAAACGCACTCTTGGTGGTCAGCTCCCATTTTCGGTTATTGGTCTGTCTGATCCGAGCCCGCAACTCTTTATCGATTGCAAGTGGAATTTTCCATTGTTCGAGTTTGTCTTCTTGAAAGGCGAGCTTCAAGAATTCAAAATCAGCCACTTTAGCATAGATGGTATACTCAATCTCTCGATGCAGCTCACCATCTGGAACGTCACTGCAAAGACCAGCAGTGACCATTTGACCCAAACGACCAATCCGTTTAAGCTCATCTCTGAAGGTTAATTTTGCCATGTTAATTCCCTACCACTTCATTGGATAAAATTCGAATCTGCTCATTGGCATCATCTAGTTCGGCCAGTACTTCAAGCAATCGTTGACTACTGGGTTTTGTTTGAGTGATCTGTCCTTGTCTAGTCAACTCATATTGGGTCTGATCATCAGCATCAATCTCGGTCGACAATGGCAGTACGTGAACATTCACTTCGTTAGACAACACCCCAGTGTATGTAGCAGCAATATCAGACAACTCATCTATAAACGCTGATAGATCAACATCTACAGGGAGAATCCCCAGATACACTGAAACCAACACGTTTGAATAGGCAAGCTTTGATCCATCAGGAAGCGTTGCAATATAGGTATCTGGAACATACACAATACTGCCATCGTTGGCTTGTAGACTAACGATGTTTGCACCCGCATTCACTTCAACATCAAAGTCAAAACTGTTGGCAGGAGTCAATCCTACTGGAGCATAGTACAAACGCTCTACGTCTTCTCCTTTACGGTAGCAGTCCACAAATGATCTGACCGCAACACAGGTGTACTCTTTTTGGCTGGAGAGTACATAAGGGGGTTTAACAAAAAACACCCCTTTAGAACCAACTCCAGGAGTCAGTTTAGCCATGAATGTCTACCTCATGCAGATAACTTGGTCATGACCAAGTACTGATAACCTTCAAGAGAGAACGTGATGTAATACCGATTGTTCCGCACAGATCGAGTGAACCCCGATGGTAGTGTGGTCGTGATGGTATAGTCGTAAGCGATGTCCAGTGCTTCTTCGAGCTTCTCAATAAATGCTCGAGTCTCTGTACTCATTCGACTATAGTCCGCAACCGTACTTGGAATGCAAGTGATGTCAGGATACAAATCAGTAATGTCATAAACATCGTTGGCATTAGCAGGAGATCCCATGACCAATGTAGCAACCTGACGATACTTGGTGGGTACTAGTCTGGCATTGTCCTTCAAGAAGGTTTGACCAATGGTAGTGTTGGGTACGTAAGATGCTGGCATCTTCGTATTGGCCAAATTCAATTGTTGGGCCAGTGTTGCTGTTGGGGTAAACAGCACATCCAACCCCCCTGTAGCTGGAGCAGCGATGTTGTTCCAAAAAGGAACAACACTAAACTCTGCATCAGAATATAACTCAGGGTAAATAACATCCCAGTCAGACTCTGGAGAGTTTGCAGAAATATAGCTACGAATAGCTTCTTTAACCGCGTCAGTATCGTTACCCGCGTTACCGTAACAGATCACCATCCACGTTGTTACTCGAGTCACTTGGTCATCTGAGAGCTGATGCCAGTTTAGTGGAAAGCTAACGGTAGATGTCTTGGGGAACTGTGCAGTGATCTGATCTTCTTGAGTGACGTAGCTGACCCGAGAATCTTCTGAGGTCAAAACGTTGATCAGTCCAGGCAGATCCAAGCGTAGATCCGCAAGGGTTGGAGTAGGTGGAATGACAAACAGTTCAGAGTACTCGTACTCATTGAAGAAGTTGTCGTTTTGTAGCCACACCTTGACTTCAAAATCTTCACCACCTTCAGTCATGTTAAACTTCACCCAAGCAGGCATACGCTTAGCAGCGGTATTGCCAGATGAGATCGTCCCTAACGAAACATTGGTGACGCCGTGCTCTGCTACAATGGAGTTTGCAAACAACGTAGCTTGAGCTTGGGAAGGAACTTGCTGTAGCTCATACTGCGCATAGATCCATTCACCTAGTTCTACAATCCGATCAGCCACACCTGTTGAGATCGTACGACGCTGACCATTGGCGTCCACCACTCTAAAAGACTGAAAGTACGCATCGGCATTTGGTCTGGTGTAGGTTCTTGGATCACGAGAGAAAGTTTTTGACTTTTCGGACAGCTCACCAAACTTTGCAGTAGTGCCAAATACGTTGCTATGTAGTGCAGGGATAACGTAAAACCCTTGGATAAAATTCATCATGTGCTCCTAAGAATCGAGTCCTCATAAGTAACCAACCAAAATAAGTACAGACCTATATCATCTTAAGGATACCCACACCATTGGAGTAATGCCATGTTCAGTTTCCTGACCACTAGTGAAGTTAAGATCACCGCTAAGATGGTTTACGGCCATGAAGGTAGACCAGTCTGTTACGAGCATCCGCTGTCGCACCCTGTTGCTGAATTGTATCAGCACGTCTACATGCATGTCATGGCCATGTCTGATCATGATCGTACGTGGGACCCACAACAGGTCTTCTCTGATCTCGCTAATAATCTAGGTCCTCGCGTTCGTCACCAAGAGAGAATTGTACGCATCGGGGAAATCCCATATCGTTCTAGTGGATTTTACGGCGTCGAGCTCTGCTTGAGTGAAGAAAACAAATTTCTTTTCAAGATCCACAAACAAGGAGCTGTTCACTATATCTTTGAGGTTAACAGTTTTGAAGATCTTGAGTCGGTATTCTCTTCTCACAAGCTGGTGGAGTATGGTGATCCTAGATATGGATTACAGTTGGATGTCACGACCATCCCTGTTGCGCCAAAACCAGAGGAAATCAAGCAAGCCATTGATCTTTTTGCCAGTACGACATTGAATGCCCCCAACAACTTACCATTGGAATGTATTGTTGAGCAATACATTAGTTTTGCTGAACGAGACGGATATGTCATTCGGCACGATCGAATGAAGCACCAGATTGTTATTGGTGAAAAGATTGTCATCCGATACAAACATCCTCCTATTGGGGAGCAGCAACTATCGACCCCAAGTGAGGATGGAAAGATTACTCATCTTTGTATTGGTACAAGTTTTGGTTACGGTATGCATCTTTTTAACATGAAAGAAGTCAAGACCTTCTTTGTCCGCCTAGTAGGAGAATTCAAATGACCCTTAACCTGACCAGTGCCGAAATGGACTGTATCGAAGATATTGTAGAAGACATCTACGATCTATCCCCCGAGAGTGTTTATGGTGCATGGGATGAAATGATTAATCGGATCAAAGATGATCTGTCTTCTGCGCTGAGTATCGTACAAGACGCGCAAGTAGTGACCTTTGGTTCCGCTAAGGACTCTATTCGCCTCCAACTCATGGAGGGTGGAAAGAGACAGTATATTGAATTGACTAATGTTGTTGATGGAGTAGAGACCTCAATGATTCAATTTGATGACTGGTTGGATTTTGTTGATCACCTGAGTAACCTGGAGTATTGAACATGACTGAACAAACCCAAAAGCCGTACGAGTTTCGTCGGATTATTGCAATGCGCACCAATGTGAATGTGAATAGTCGACATTATTTGAAACAAAGCAATCGCGCAAAGGAATCACTCACAAGGGATTTGCGTCCTCAAACTTGGTTTTTCTCTGATGACGAACGATTCAAGAGCGATGATTATTGGGCAGTATGGTGTCAGAACAAGTTAGAGTGTGTTCTGGTTATCTGTCCTGCCAAACTAAGCTTTGCGATCATCAAAGCAGATGGTCGTATCATTCTTGGACAAGAAACCACTGAGATCACCATGGATGAAGGAGCTCGCAAGTTACACGGTACTTGCTGCTTGGATCTGGGTGAACACAGTACCAAAACCAATCATAGGGTTCGTGATGCAGACGAAGGCTCCTATCATTACTGCGTACTGAGTAAGGGGGACTTGATTGTATCTGTTACCCCAAGAGATGGGCTAGTCACTATCGACAATTCCTTTTACATTGTCGATCACAACTTCTGGATCACTGTGAAGGAACCGTATAACTTCCGCAAACTCACTGAAGCTCAGTTAGATGCTTTAGACAAACTGGGTACCAAGTTTTCTAATCCGGGAAGATTTTTCCGAGTAGGTACTCGCAGATCAGACTCCCCCACCATTGACTTGATTGAGGAGATCGATAATATCTTCGAGAAGGAAAAAGCTAAAAAGCTCCTTGAAGATGTTCCCGAGGAGCAAAGAACTAACCTTCGGAGTAGTCAATTTGGATCGATTCTTTTCCGATCAGACAGGATCCTAGGTAAGTTAGATGCAGGGGCGTCCATGCAGTTTGACCCTAGACTGAGTAGAACCTACATGTTTGGGGATCGTTTCCGCGAGCTTATTGAAAGCAGTGGTCGAGAGCTCAAATCAATTGAGGTTTTGAGTCGTCCTGACTACACTCAAGAAGATCCACGAGCAGATCAAAAGGTCATTCTCACGGTGTACTATATTGATGGCGTAGATGCGATCTTTATCTACAACCCCAATATTGTACTACCTCCAACCAAACAGATTCCACATCAAAGACGCAGGGTGATTGAGTCGATCGAATCGGAAATGTTCCGGTTGATCACAGAGAAGACTGCTCTTTCTGGAGTGACTTATGTTCCGACGTGGGTTCCTGAAACCACCGAGGAACCTATTCGTCTCATTGACATGAGTGAAATCAGTCACCGCTTCTTTGACGAGGAGGGTAATTTCAAACCATCAGATCAGATCTTCACACCAGAAAATGTTTTGGACGATCTTAGATGTCTTGGTATTAGTGCTGATCTTGAGCGAGATCGTGCATTGATTGATCAAGTCATGCTTGATCGCAAAGGAATCGTCGAAGACACAAATGAGGATCTGAATAGACTCGCTAGTGATCGTGCGGTGAGTCTTGTGCTGTGTCAATGGTTTGATGTATTGGATGACACCACGCTGACGATTGCAAATGACCAAGAGCTTGCAGATCGTGAGATTTGTCATCGCAAAAACCATCGTCGTTCTAAAATGGGGTTGTTTAAATGAATGTGTTCTTGAGCAAGACCGGAACAAAACCCAATGTTTTCCGACTCTTTAATGGTCCATTCTTCAATGCACTGTACAACGAGCAAGATGGTCGTTCGGATCCAAAGCTTAATCCAGATGCCATTCCATTGATGAGCATCTTGGATAAGTTCAAAAATCCTGCGACTGGTGAGTACGTGACATTATGGGATGGTCCTACTAGGCAACAGTCTCGACTTCATCCAGATCGTCATCAGATGGTGACCAAGGAGATCAATACCCTGTGTGATGAACAACTGTTTAACATCTACGCGCTGTTCTTGGATCGAGCGAATAAGAAGTTCAAACTGTTTGGGGTGAAGAATCCTCCGTTTGGTCAGTGGACGGCTGACTGTCTTAACGAGACCAATCAAGGTAAAGGAGTGCAGTTCATTCGAGTCGTATTGGTAATGATGGTACAGTACTTCTATATTCGCCAAGCGTGTATGGATAGTATTGTAGAAGGTAACAACCTCTACTTCAAAGACATCGAGAAGCACTTCCCTGATGAAGCTCAAACCGTGGTGATGGCGGAGGCAATCGCCAGTCGACTCAAGCGTAAATACTGTTGAATAATAGGAGGGGCTCTGGAGCCCCTCCTATCGTTATCTCATTCTATTTATTTTCAGGAATATATAATTTTAATGAGATAACGATACCTATCTCTTTCCCTCTTTTGGTATCAGGAGTTTTAATCATGGCAACATTCGCTCAAAACAAAACAACCCAATTCGCACACGCTGTAGCGGCGAATGTGTTCAACGGCTTGGCCGCCGCTTTTGGCGGTCACTCGCAAGTCCCGATGGACCTGTACGGCAAAGCGATCTTGGGTCATCTGATCAACACATCCTTCGGCTTCGCGAAAACCCGTATCGAGGCGGAAGATCAGATCGACGAAATCGTAAACCACCTCGACGCCCTTCTTGAAGAGCAGTGGCAAGACCTCTGGTCTGAAACCGACAGCAAGAACTTGAAAGGTCACTGCTGGCTGGTCATCAACCCATGGTTGGAGGGCGTATCGAAGGAGGTTTACTTCGGCTAATAAATAAAGGGGAGTTAACTCCCCTTTATTTTTGCTCTCTTTTCATTCTATTTTTCTTTGGGAATATATTATTCTACTGAGGTAACGTCATCTACCTCTTTCCTTTTTTGATGACTGGAGTAATACAAATGCACCTTTATCTTGATCTTAAAGGCGAAGCTCGTGCCGCATTCGTTCGCGCTGCTAGTAAGCGCGAATGCATGAACTGGTTCTCCAAGTATTTCTTGGAGGTAAATGGCTTCAGCTTGGAGTGCTTCCGTCCGATCAACAGTTCACTGGCCGACACCGATCCAAACCTTGCACGGGACGTCAACAGCGTCATCGTTCTTAATGTAAAGGATGTTGCAAATGAGATCGGGGGCCTGAATGATAAGCTCTTGGATCTTTGTCGTACCCTGCGGAGAAATTCCGTGGGTGACATAGGTTTTATCCCTACCGATTTGCTCCGTCCGTTCGATGGACTTCTGTCCATTAATGGACAAAAGTTCATGTACCGTAATCCTGAGGACATTGTCAAAGAACTTCAGGAGAGTACCGGTAACGCTTGGATGGCATGGTATGGGAGTCGTTATCACGATGACTACTACATGTACTCAGACTCGCTTGCCACATGGCAACGAGGAGAACGCACCTTTGCACTCCTCCAAGAGTGCAAGAAGAACCCTCCTGATCCGGAGATGGTGGCATGTTTCCAACGACACATTCTTCACCAGAAGAAGGTGGAGACAAAACATAATAAAGTCGACGCAGCCAAGATGTTTGGCTACATCGACTAAAATAAAGGGAGCCTAGTGCTCCCTTTATTTTTTATACCAACCTTTATTTTTTGAATGATTTTGGAGCAACATCATGACTTTCAAAACTCCCAACAATCTTGGAAACCTCAATGATCTTTATAAGACAACCCCTGTTGGGGATTGGTTCATGATCGATTACCTAAAAGCCATATTTGTTGAATGCAGTGGATATCGAATGTTTTATCCTTTTTGTTCTATCGAGGAGAAAAAGGTTGGATATGTGATTCATGCGGATGTGTTCCCCATGAACACCATGGCTGAAGATTTTCTTCGAGGACATTCCATACCGTACCAGAGAATCAGTTTGACTAAGCAGACTGAATCCAATGAACGGTTATTAAAAGCGGTTGATCTCATTTGTTTACTGGAGAACCGTAACACTACAATTGTCTCTTTACTCGGACACTTTCGAAAGATCGATGTGGATGTGTTTGATATGATCAGCATTAGTAACTCTGCTGAAGTTGTTGCTGATATCAAACCCGTTGATGAACACTACAAGGAGATGCTTCCGTTGTCTTATTTTAATAGCATGAATACAACACAAAACGACCACAGTTTATTTTTTGACAGCGAGTCTCTCTACTCAAAAGAGGAGTGGAGATTTAAGAACATGAGAATTTCCTTTGAGTCAAACATCAGTAATCTTGAGGTACAAGCCTTCAGTGTTTTAATAGACAGGATTAGGGAATTTAGATTCATTTAAAATCTTTAGATGAATATATTATTCTATTGAGTACATACCGTACTCACTATTGGAGTAATATCGTGGATATATATCTGTCATTCCTTGCTGGATTTGCAGTGTACTTTATTAGCGTATTCCTGCGGGGTGTACAACAAAAGAGCCTAATACATCACAAGGTGTATGGTGCAACATTGTTTTCAGCAGCGATCTGTGGTTTCGACAATATTGCAATCATTGTTGTAGCATCCCATAGCAGCTATTGGCTCATTCCAGCGAACATGTTTGGGGCTGGTTTGGGCATGTTGTCATCCATCTTATTGTACGAGCGTATTCGTAATCGTGGCGAAGGGGTAGGGAAATGAGTGAACACAATCAAGTACAGTCGTTGTTTGCGGCTATCTTCTCGTTGGTTCGTGGGGCCAACTGGGAGCCTGATCGCAATGTCATGATGTTGCGAAAGAATCATGTCGATTATTGTGCTTTATCCAAGTGTTGGAGAAACGATCCTGCATGCAAAGAAGTCTATGAAATGGTTCTAAAATTCTCTTTGCGTTTGATTGATTTGATGTACGAGGTTGATTCCAATTCAGGTAACAAAGTTATCGAAGCTTGTGGGTTTGGTTCCCCGACCGCAAAGTTTGAGTATACTGATCGAACCCGAGGCATCGTTTATCAAATGGGCGTCATTAGTGGAGGCGCTTACTTTACTATCAATAACAATCCAGATATTGATAGTTAGTTCTCTGAAAAGGAAGGGGTACTAGACCCCTTCCTTTATTTTTACCCCAACTCACTATTTGTGAAATCACACGGAGCACCCAAGATGTCTAAACATTTGGTGATTGTAGAATCACCCGCCAAAGCAGGCACCATTGGTAAATACTTAGGATCTGACTATATCGTCAAGTCTAGTATTGGTCATATTCGTGATCTCCCTAAAGGAGGAACCGCTGTTCCAGAGGGGAAGAAGAGTGGAACCAATGCGTTGGTTCGACGTATGGGGATAGACCCAGATAAGAACTGGGAAGCCACCTATGCGGTGATTGATGGTAAGCAGCAGGTGGTGAGTGAATTGCGTAGACTCGCCAAGAACTGCAAGAGTGTTTATCTGGCAACTGATAAAGACCGTGAAGGAGAAGCCATTTCTTGGCACCTAAAAGAATTGTTGGCTGACTCAAACAATGACTTTAAACGGGTGACGTTTAATGAGATCACCAAGAAAGCCATCTTAGAGTCATTCTCTAAACCCACCACCATTGACATGAATATGGTGAATGCTCAGCAAGCCAGACGCTTTCTAGACAGGGTGGTTGGCTTCATGGTATCCCCACTGTTGTGGTCAAAGGTTGGTCGAGGGCTTTCTGCTGGACGCGTACAATCGGTTGCTTTAGAGTTGGTGTGTGAACGAGAAAAAGAGATTCGTTCCCATATTCCAGTTGAGTACTGGGATATTGATATTTTGACCAAATCAGGTCATGTATCATTCAAGATGGGGATACACGGTACTGAAGTCAAAGACGAGCAACAAGCGCGAATCATTGACAAAGCCATTCGACAAGATAACGGAAACTTTCTTGTCAAGTCAGTGGAGACCAAAGAGACTGGCTCAAGACCATCTGCTCCATTTGTTACATCAACCCTTCAGCAGTCGGCTTCTAATCGATTAGGGTTTGGTGTGAAGCGGACGATGGGTGCTGCTCAAAAGCTGTACGAGAAGGGCTATATCACCTACATGCGTACAGACTCTACCTTTATCAGTGCTGACGCTTTAGGAGCTTTACGGGCATTTATTCCTGCTACATTTGACTCCCGCTATTTACCAGAGAAGCCAAACTTCTACGGTAACAAAGCAAACGCTCAAGAGGCACATGAAGCGATTAGACCCACCGATGTTCGTAAGATGCCTGTGAGTAGTGGACTACAGTCTGACGAGTTAAAACTGTACGAGCTGATCTGGTGTCGTTATGTTGCGTCGCAAATGACTGCGGCAAGGTACAACTCAACCACCATCCATGCAACCTGTGGAGGATATGGGTTTACTGCAAAAGGTAAGACCGTACTATTCGATGGTTATACCAAGGTTCTCTCCTCAGACAAGAGCGATGAGATTGAGTTGCCAACCGTCCATCAAGGACAAAGACTCCCTGTCAATGATGTAAAACTGGTTCAGCATTTTACTAAACCAGTCTCTCGATTCAACGAAGCAAGTTTGGTGAAAGAGCTTGAGAAGCGAGGAATTGGTCGACCATCCACTTACGCATCGATCATCTCAACGATTCAAGATCGAGGCTATATTCGGATCGACAATCGTCGAATCTTTGCAGAGAAAATTGGGGAGATTGTAACGGATCGACTCAAAGGCTCTTTCAAGGACTTGATGAGTTATGACTTCACTGCAAGCTTTGAGAATAAGCTAGATCAGATCGCTGAAGGTAAGGTCAGCTGGCAGTCTGTCTTAGATGATTTCTATCTAGGATTCAAAGGAGATTTGGAATCGGCCAACATCAACATGCCAAACAATAAAGCTGTTGTAGTGGAAGGGTTAGCATGTCCCCAGTGTCAAGGGGTGATGCAGATTCGTACCGCAGGTACAGGTATGTTCTTTGGCTGTGTCAACTACTCAAAACCTCCCAAAGAGCGCTGTAAAGGAACCATCTCCATTACAGCCATGGATAAATCTGGCATTCAAGTCGACGACGATGAGAGCATGAAAAAGCTCCGCGAAAAAGAACGTTGTACGATTTGTCAATCCACGATGAGTCCATATGTCTCTGGTCAAGGTCGTAAGATCTTAATCTGTGATAACAACCCTGAGTGTTCTGGCCATCGTTGGGATGGTACAGCGGATTTGATCGATCCGTATGACGGTCCAGAACATCCATGCGATACTTGCAACCAAGGTAACCTGCGGTTAAAGCAAGGACGGTTTGGACCTTACTACGCCTGCACCAATTGTGATGAAACGCGTAAGCTTCTCAAAGATGGTTCTCCTGCCACCACTAAGATGAAGGCCATTCCCATGAAGGACTTTATCACTCAGTGTGGTAAGGACTACTTCATGTTAAGAGAGGGAGAGAATGGTTTGTACCTAGGGGCTTCAAAGTTTCCTAAGGTTCGAGACATTCGTTCTATCACCGTTGCTGAACTCAAGGAGGTTATTGAACAAATCCCAGAACGACTCCGCTTCTTGACGACAGGTCCTGATCAAGCGCAAATCAAATGGGATAGATCGGTTAAGGAGTATTACCTGTCTTCCCCCGGTACATTTGAGGAGTTTGTTTATCGGGATGGTCAGTGGGTAATTCACACCCGTAGTCGTCAACAGTCCACCAAACCCAAGAAGGGAAAAAAGAAATGATGAGCCTCAAGAATCGGCTGCTACTGCTGGCAGCCACCTGTGCATTTACTGTCCTGACTACGCTACCAGATCGACTGGATCGCAGTGATAGTAACATGGCTGATCTTGAGGTGGTTAAGATCGAAAAACTCAATGGTCGTTATTACGTAACGATCAAAGATCTCACTCATCAACGGTATCATCGCCAGCCCATCTACCAGATCTCCCCCTATCTTGAAGTAGGGTCGATCATCAAAGGGGTTTGTGTAAATGTCAAGCATTATAAGTCTCGAGTGCTCAAACGAAAATCCGCGACTTATCAATACATGGCATTGAACCGAATCCTCAAAGACTTTAAGCTCAACTAACCGGAGTAGTAACACCATGAGTAACAAAGACAACACTTCCTTCAAAGGTCGTCTGTTTAAGCGCGCAAGCAATTCATTCCAACAAGAGATTGTTGATAAGTCCATTAAGATTGTTTTGGATTTTGTTCAATCTCGTTTCATGACCACCTGTACAATTGATCCAAACGGATGGGGCGTAGAAGCAGATATTGCTGAGCGTGTACTAATGTGGTATACCACAACACCGTACGCAAAATACTCTGGAACATTCAAGGTCAGTGGGCGGTATAATTGGGACTTCATTGAACGTCGCTGCGATGACCCCAAAGCAGAGCTTCGCAAAATGGTTGGGGTAGGAACTGGTCGACACTTCTTCATTTTCAAAGGGGTGGCTGGATGGCTGGACTACGGTTCTACATCATCACCGTCTAACTACTCTGAAGGTAGCGCACCATTGGTAGCACTTTCCACCGGACAAGAACCCGCCTACAAGATCACAATAACTCTGTTGACTCCCAAGCGAGATATGTTCCGTGAACTGCTTGATGAGATCATCACCGTCACCTCAAAAGTCGGTGCCGTTGAAAAGGTGTTCTTGAAAGAGTTTGGTGAAGGATGGAAGACTCGTTGTGAGCTTCAATATCGTTCTCTAGATACGGTCTACATCAATGATGAGATTAAGACTCGAATCATCGAACGGATTGAGAGTTTCTACAATAGTGAGAAATGGTTTAAGGACCATGGCATTCCTTACAAGCTCGTGGTTTGTCTCTATGGTCCTCCAGGCAATGGTAAGACTTCACTGGTTCGAGCACTGGCCCACCATTTCAAACGCAATCTACTCAACCTTCCCATCGAACGTGCCACTGACGGTAATTTGAGTGCTGCACTCACTATGGCCAAAGGCGACTTTGTACTGATGGAGGACGTTCACTCGAAACAGGTTCTACTCAAGCGAGAACTATTGCCGGATGACATGCGAGGAATGGGATCGCTGTCACTCTCTGGATACTTGAACGCAATCGATGGTATCGCTACCTTAGATGATGTGGTCATCTTCATCACCACCAACTATCTTGAACGCCTAGATCCTGCGGTGACTCGTGGTGGACGTATGGACATTACAGAATGTATTGGTAACTTAACCGATCCATTGATTCGTAAGTTTATCCACAACATGTTTGATGGTAAGATTGATCATCTGGCTGAACAGGTTAATGAGTTTCCTGAGACCTCTGGTAGTAACGTTTCTAGTGCGTTCGCAGAATACGTGAACAATCCGGAGAAGTTTATCGATATCGTGGCTAACGCCAAATACGATAGCTATGCTCGAGAGGAGGTAATCAAAGAAGCTGACCGTAAGGCACGGGAGGAACGTCGAGCAAAAAAGCGTCAAGCGAAGGAGGACGAGGATTCGGTGAACAACGAACCGGTACCGGACGAAGACGCATAACCGTCAAACGGATCAAGAATGCAAGGTTTGACTTTGGAAATAAATGATTGATAGAGTAGGGGACATCCCCTACTCTATTCTTCTCATTCTATTTTTTCTAACAGATATATCATTGTAGTGAGTAGAAGTTCTACTCTTTTTTATCCCACAGGAGTAATACCATGGCAACATTCCAAATGACCAACCGCCTGACCCAAACTGCCGAACAGTTTCCACTGTCGATGCTGTATGTACACGTGCCCAGTGTCAAAGGTCGTCCCAGCGACAAGTTCTATCTGATCACTGAACCTGGTGTGACGCACCTTGCCATGATCGCACAAGATCTGCCCGCCATGAATAGTGGTCTGCCATTTTGGCTGGTTCTAACTGGCAGTGGTGCCGTCAAAGAATCCATTGCCACTTTTGATGGTGTCACCTTCGATGAGGTTTACGAAGGCGATATTCTGACGATGGTGCACTGGGATAAGTTTGGCTATCTCACCGTGGATAAAGCCATGCACTTCGTCAACAGTGCAACATTCTTGCCGATTGATACCAATCAATTTGATCTACTGGTCAAGATCTCAAACTCGGTATCGAAAGTCATGCACGGCGATGAATCGACGTGGGTGAAATACTGCATTGACCCAGTTATCCAAACATCGGATTCTCCTTCTCTTCCAGAGATTGCATTTGTCAACAATCTGAAAATTGCCGACGATTGGAAGGATCGACTGTTTGGTATCAAGCCGTTCTACGGGATCTCGGTCGATCATTTCTTGACCATGCATGAGAAATGGGGTGGTCCAGATTTCTATTACGGGGTCTTGGATCTTCAAACCTTGGTACTCGAAGAGATCTCCTACGGTCATGGCAGTCCTTTACCATTGGTTGACCCGATGTACGGGTTGACGGAAACCCTCTTTGGTCCAATGTACGATCAGACCAATCGACTTTTGGTGGTGTTTGGTAAGTCAGATGTGACGTCGTCGAATGCAATGTTCCCCATTGCATTGTTTGCAGACACCACGTTTGAGACATGGAATATTCCAGATGACCAGCAAGACGGTGATGCTTTAGTAATGACCCCAAGAATTATGCCTTTGGAATCAGCAATGGTCACATTCGGCAACTTGAGTTACATTTGGGCAGAGCACGGTCTGGATAATCCAGATGATCAAGAAGCAGATACCATTGCGGAAGGACACTTCCCTGTTCGTGAAGTCTTCTCGATCAAGTTCATGATTCAGCAATAACCTTTCTCGAGGGGATTAACATCCCCTCTTTTTTGTAATCACAGGAGTAGTACCATGAACAACGTTGTATCGACCGAGAAGAGCTTGATCCAAACTAACCCCACCTTTCCATTGTCGATGTTGACACAATACCTCCCATTGGTGAAGGGACTACCCAAAGAGGAGTATCTTTTGATCACCGAGGAAGGCGTTTCCAATCTTGCTATGATTGCTCAAGTGATGCCTGTTTTTCGAGAGCATGATTTCTGGATTGTTGCCAAACTTAATGGGGATGTCCGATCGCCAGTGTTCAGAATCGAAGATGTCACATTCGATACGATTTACGAAGGTGACGTTTTGGTCAAGGTTGGTTACGATGAAAGAATTGGGTTTGTGACAGTCAAAGACATCTTTCGTTTCATTAACACCGAGACAATTGAATCGGTAAACCCATTGTTTGAGAAGATGCTTTGTGACAAATTGGATTACGCTGTCATGGAGTATTTTTTCGCCAGTAAACATGATCGTGATCAATCACTCAAGTACATCCTTGAGCCAACGATTGGTTCGCTCTTTGGTGCGAAAGCGCCAGAGATCGCATTCTGTACAAACACCAGTGTGGTCAATAACTGGAAAGAACGTTTGTTAGGGATTGATCCTTTTCACTCTCTATACGCGGTATCGATCGATGAGTTCATGAACATGCATCGCCATTACAGTATGCACGATGAACGTGAGGATCTGAGCTTCTATTACGGAGTATTGGACACCCAAACCTTTTGTTTGGATTCGGTGACCTATACCAGTCAAGAGCCTTTGTTCTTGGTGGAACCAGAGCTTGTTGATGAAGATGGTGACTTCCGTCCGTTCCGTGAATTTAAATATCCATTAGGACGTAAGCTTCTGGTAGTGTTTGGTTCCACTTACGGAAGTGCTTTCTTGGGTCCTTTGGTATTGTTGCCAGACACTTCTGTTGAGACATGGGATATTCCTCCAGAGGAACGAGGTGAAGATGAAATGATCCTCGTTCCTCTCATCAAAGAGGATCCTAGTTCTGTCGTTATTTTCTCTGGTGAAGAAATGATGATCATGGAATCTGATCCCGATAGGATCAGTACCATTCGTGATGCTGCTATTGCGAAGAAAGAACATGTCTTGGGTCCAGTCTACAAACTGAACTTCAATATCATTCAGTCTATGATTTAACCACCCGAGGGGAGCTAGCTCCCCTTTATTTTTGCTATATTTTTACAAAGATATATAATTCTAGTGAAGAGATGTCCTCTTCACTCTATTAGGAGTAAGCAAATGAATCGTTCTGAATTTATTCAGTTGTGCAGAAAAATGGAAGCCGATCTTAAGATCACTGCTAAAGACTACTATGTCACGTGTGGTGGGAGTATGATACTACATGGTCTTCGTGCTCAAACTGATGATGTTGACGCAACGTGCAAACCGTCAATTATGGAGAAGATCGATACCTCCAAAGGGATTGAATTTCATTACGAACCATTGAATGAGAAATGTAACTCAGCAGATGGGTTCGCTTTTGGTGATTTTGAACTGCACGTTTCCGATACAGTTCCTCCACTGGTATGTGTCGATGGTGTTTGGTGTCAAGACCTTGAATCAGTCATTGAGATGAAACAATGTATGGGTCGAGAGAAGGATCTCAAGGATGTTGAGACTATTCAAAAATTCTTGGACAAGCGAGATCATGTCAATGATTTACTTGAACAATCTTGTAAAGGAGTCCAATACCTCTATAGTCTAACAGGAGCTGACGTCAACCGAGACTTTGCTAAGATGTTTCATCTTTTCGCATCCAGTGCAGGTGGAAGACCAAAGCAGTTTAAGTGTTTTGAACTGTATGAAAAGAATCGGGTGTCATTCGAAGGTTTTGATGCGAATGCCTTTGGGTCCATCAAGAAGATTGTCAATACCGAGTTACGTCAGTACTAAGTTATAGAGGGTCTTCGGACCCTCTATATTTTTTATCCCCTCACCTGTTTTGTGAACCTACCGGAGTAATACCCCATGAAACAACCTATTTTGAAGGTCGCAATTTCCGATCAATTGTTTGGACAGCGTAGCGCAGTTCCTAATCAGTCTGTGCGGCACTCAACTGATCTTAAACAGGAATCGTTTAACGAAACTCCTTTTGGAAATCAGTGTTTTTATCGACTAAATGACAATATTGACTACAAAGACTTCGATTTGATTCTCGAATACTGTTTCCGTCCCTCATCGATGAGTAATCCACCTTCTCTTGATACGTTTGACCCAATGCTTGAACACTCTAGACGACGAGAGGCGGTGGAGGAAAACTGTTTGAGCGTTCCGCACTTCTCGAAAATGACACAACAACAGTTGATTCGAGAGTATTTTCTAACCTATACAGGGGCACATCTGTTAGACACGATGGTTGGTAAAAACTGGATCTTTCCAAAGACCATCGCATTATCTTACACCAAAGACCATGTCGAATGGAACGGGTTTGAAGGAACCGACAAACCCGTGATCCTAAAACCAGAATTTGGATCAACTGGTGTAGGTATCCATTATTTCAAGGACGGTATTAACCTTGATCAACTGAAATCGTTCATGTGTGTTTTGGGGAGTAAACTACCCGATTCAACCAAAACAGAGCAAGTTCGAGAGTTATTGATTGCGATGGGACTACCTATTCCGGGTTGGTTAAATCGGAAGGATAGCGTACAGCTTTCCGATTCGCATTTTACTTACGGGGGCGCGTACAAGTACATGGTGGTCCAAGAAAAACTCGATATCGTTGAAGAGTATCGATTGATCCTGACCCATGGTGGTATGATTTTACTGGATCGTGCCATTGAGGATGATGGGGTACTACCAATGGGTAACGAGTACGGGGAGCGTAGTTATATCGCTATTGTTAGAGAAGATCATTCGCAACATCATCTTTGGGGTGACGTTAAACAGTTCCCGTATTGGGTCATTTCCATGTCACTGGTATTAAAAGACATGTTGCGAATCTCTCCGATTCTTTCATTTGATTTGTTCAAGACTCGTGATGGAAAGGTGGGAGTTTTGGAGTTCCAACCCGAGTATAGTTTATCTGGTTCAGGTATTCCAAACCAAGTCATTCAGTGGTTTTATTACGCTATGGCTTACCACACCAAAGAACGGTTGAATTGGGTGAAGACCAATTACGACCTCAATCTTAAACCACTATTGGAGGAAAACCATGAATAACATTATCAGATTTCAATCCAAAGCCGAACGGTTTAAAGATGATATTTTCAAACGAGGCACCATGAATCCTCATCGACTAGTGAGTGTCGATGAGATCAAGGTACTTGGTCCTATAGCACAGATCTTCGTGATTGCACACCTACTCACTACTGGACAGTGCTCTAGTGACTGCAACGCTTCTCTGAAAAACGCAGCTGAAGTGGAGCAATTTACTAAAGGTCTGAATATTGAGGTCCCGGCATCAATCCTCAACAACTTTGGTCCAGTGATCTCGGCAATTGCTACCGCTATTGTTGATGGTAAGGTCAATATTACTGATTTGGTCGTTGGGGAGGAGCAGCAAAAGATCTTAGATATCTACGATCGAGGTATGGGCAATCCTTGTCGACTTAACAGTATGGCGGAGATTAACCTTTTACCTGAGACTCTGACACAAGAGGTCTTTACCCACCTGATCAATACAGGTCAAATTGTACCAGCTCCCGCCTCTCATGTTCCGATGCAGTGGAGTGGAAAAACATTTAGTATCGAAGTTAACCAAAGCGTTTCAGAAAAACTTTTGCAAGTGGCAAAGGCGATTCAGAAATGCGATATTACCATCGTTGATGAACAGGAGTAAGCAAACATGAACCACAACATCAACAAACACGGTGGCCGACACTCTTCACCCGTTGAAGAGTTATTATCCCCATGGGGTACGCTGTATCTTCAGCAGCGCACCTTGGAGAACATCAAAGTACCCACCACCATGATCGTCAACTATACCCCTGAACAAAAAGTGTATGATATCCGAGTTCTTCCCACCTATCAGCTTGCTGAGGAAGATGATCGCATTCAACAGATTGTGGACTCTGTAGAGATCCACAGTCAAATCACCCAGATGGTTAAACAAACTGATGTTAGTTACAGAGGTGGTCGAACACCGTCGATAACCTTTACGGATTCCTCGGATTGGAACTGTCCTCAGGAGTTAAATATTGTCTCTAGACGTGTTGACGTACTGGATAAAATCTTATCCATGTATCCAAAGTTTACACATGTTTGGCTGGCCACTCAAACGACAGATCCCAAACTCCCGCAAACTGTATTGATTCTGTCACGCTACAAAGGAGAACCCGATTCCTTCTTCAAGAAGAAAGACGAACGTATTATTCCGATCAAGATTGACGGAGTAGAAATTGGTAGCGAGCACTTGCGTTCTATCGTGGCATCCTTTTTGTCAGTTTCGGTACCTGCGGAGACCGACTACTGTGGTGATGGAGACATGGTTCTCCACTACAAGATTGTTAAACATGGTTGGGATAACGCGATTGCCATTTACCCTGTATGGGTTTACTTTGGGAAGTAGACGACATGGAAACATTGATCACTGTTGATTGTGTATTGTCTTCTAGGATGTTTGGCTACATTGTTTTCCATCCTAAAACGTTTGCTTAGCATAGCGGCAAAAAATACTGAGAGGAGTACTCCTCTCAGTATCCAAGGTTCTTTTTGGAGTATAAAGGCATGAGTAGCCTGATTATTGATGTTGTTATTGCGGTGATTTCTATTTCTCTTTGCTGGAAGAATTTAATCGCCCCGAGTCTGATTGACGTTCTTGACTTTATCCATAAACGCAAAAATAGTCGAAGAGCCGAACAATTGGAGAATGAGCTCAGGACCGTTCAGTCCGACAACCAGTCATTGCGATTGGAGTTGACTGAAAAGGTCATGGAAAACATTGAGCTTCGCTCCAAGCGTTCAATATCAAATGAGCAGGAGAGTGTATAATGAGCATGCAATATATTGCGCTACTCATCTTGGTGGGATTTGTTTCTATACAACCATTGTTTCTAGCCATGGTTCGTTCCAAACGTCTTGGTATCATGGCAAAACATAAAGCTGCTTTGATTGAGAATAAAGCAATCGAGGATAAGTTGAATGATGCCAAAAAGCTGACCGAGCAGCAAAAGATTGCTATTCAGGAGTTAAACTTGAAGAGTGATCGGTTGAGTAAGACGGTTGCTCACATGGAAGAAACAGAGCAAGCGCGCAAAAGTAAAACGACTGATGCGGAGAAACGTCTCTTGAATCTCCTACTCCTAAAAGGAGACATTGATCCTAATAGGATTGCAACTGTTATTGAAGGACTTCAAGAGCAATGTTTGAGTAAGGGTTTGGAGATACAGAAACTCAAAGATCAAAACCGGATAGATATAAAGTGCTTGGATGATTCTCGTGACACCATAAAGGATCAGCGAGTGGAGATAAATGCGTTAAATAAAATATTGAAGGAAAAGGATCGGGAGATTGGGGAATTAAAATCTACTAATAAGAGTAAAGATAACCTCCTACGCGATTGTCTATTAGATAAGTTCCCTCCTTCACTGGCGGAGTTGATTCTTGACTATCGACATCCTGTGCATTTAGATGATGACTTAGGGGATTCAGGAGCGTTCAATGGTTTCGACGAGGGGGATGATGATGGATTGTCAGATCTGTCAAAATCGGTCAACAACGTTCCAATATCTGGCTCACCTAAAGCAGATAAGACATTAAAGAAGATGAAGAATCTTGAACCCAGCAGCCGAAACATAGGGTCTTCATTCGGTATATCCCCGCCCATCTAAACCCAGCGAAAGTTGGGAATATATCATCACACTGTACACCCATCCGTGTACTTTCATCCACGATCAGGAGTAAGATCAATGAACACCCTCAAACTCAATAATGCCATTGGTGAAACACTGGCTCGATTCACCCAGACAGTGTCATCTACCTTGGGACCTTGTGGTCGAAGCGTCATGATTCGTACAGACGGTCGCGTTGCCCGCATCACGAAGGACGGTGTTACGGTTGCCAATGCAATCAAATCAGACGACCCAGTTCAGCAAGCTTTGATTGAGGTGATTCGTCAGGCATCGCGCGCAACCGTTGAGACTGCCGGTGACGGCACGACATCAACTGCCGTGATTGCACATAGCTTGTATGACAAGCTCAGTCGTGTACTTCGAGAGAACGACAATGCGGTTCAGATTCAAGAACGATTGGAGAAATTCAATCAGGTCATCTTGAATTGGATCAAGGGCAACGTCGTCATGACGTGTGATAAACATGACTTGGTTTATCGGGTTGCAAAGACATCAACCAATGGTGATCAGATCATCAGTAATCTTGTTGCTGATGCCTTTGAAAGTGTTGGTCAAGATGGTGTGGTCAACGTGGCCGTATCCAATACGAATGATGACCGACTGACCACCACTACGGGCATGCGTCTAGAGACGGGGTTTAGTCATCCTGCTTTCATTAACGTACCTTCCATGCAGGCATTCAAATCGGAGTGTCCTGTATATGTTGTTGACATTGACGTGAAGAGTAACGATCAGCTTGCTGCTTTGTACGATGGACTGATTTCCCACTATAATAGCCCCGCAGTATTTATCGTCGAGAATATTGACGATGTATACGTCGAGGCCTTAGCAAAACGAATGGCTCGCAATGGTCAGCTCTTACTCAAAGCTCCTGACTTTGGCACTCGTCGCAAAATGAGTCTAGACGACATTGCGATCTACTGCGGTACACAAGTGATTTGGGAGGAGGATTTGACCAAACGCAAAGCAGTCAATGACGATTTCGCTGTAACGACGTGTAATATTCTGTCCAAGCGCGGGTGTACACTGATTACCAATCCTCGAACAGATAAGGATTACGTCGAACAACTTGACCAGTATCGGAAGATACTTCAAGATACTCGGAACAACTTTGAACTCGATGGTGATAGCTATAATGCTGATGTCATCATTAAACGACTGGCTCGTCTAAACTCGTCGATTGCTGACATTAATGTTGGCGGTGAGACAGATATTGATGCCAAGGAGCGCAAAGACCGTTTCGATGACGCCGTTTGTGCTGTTCGGGTTGCGATGAAGAACGGTATTGTTCCGGGGGGTGGTTGGTTGTTTAGCTATGCCATTGATGAGTGTGCGGCTGAGCTTAACATGATCGCCTACGAACACAACCGGCTCAACAGTGCAGAGGTGATTCAAGCTTGGGCAAGTGCAGTGGGACTTGCAGTACCTACTACATTGCTACGCAATGGCGGTCACATCTGGAACAGTGATATGGCGGCGATACACCAAGCATTAATTGCTCGACTACTTGATGAGGGTAAGAATCACTTCCATTACGCATACAACCCAATCAACGGGACGTATGAGGACATGGTTGAGAAAGGGGTACTCGATCCCTATGGTGTGCTGGAGAGCAGTTTGAAGAATGCCACTTCGATTGCGATTAACCTATTGTTCACAAACTACGGAGTGGTTGATGACCTATGATTATCGTCGGCAGTATCACCAAAGCACTATCGGCGTTATCGTTCATTAAACAAAAACATCCAATGGCTGTTTCATCCATTGAACTGTATAAGTTTCTGTACGGTGAACCGAAGAACGGTTATGGGAGATATGAGTCTAAACTAATCGTTAGATTCATGTCCCATTTTGTCAAATCAGGGTATGTCTACAAGTACAAGCATCGTAAGTTCTTGTGTTACAAACTAACCCCGGAAGGATCTGAACTTCTCGGGGTGCCCTACATTGTGTCTGAACCAGAGGTGAAAGATGGACCAACAAGTCGTCAATAGAATGCTGATGCAAGCAGCTATTCAACAGGAGCAAGAAATGCAAGATCTCAGTCAGGTTAGTGAAACGCCAATCACTGAATCTTACGACCCGAACCAGTGGACTCTTCCGACTGCTGCTGCAATCTTCATGGTTGTTGCACACCAACATGGTAAACCCATCAGCAAGATGTTGCTGATGGGTTGGCTACATGCGGTCGATCCACACTGGGCAACCTTGAACACCATTGGCAACATCTATGAACAACTGGATTATCGTGGATACCTAGAATCTCGAAATCCTGTCAAGCTCAATGATGCTGGGTACACCATGTTAAATACGGTGCTCAATGACCCCAACACCATCCTCAGTACCTTGAATGATGTCAAAGACATTTGTCTTAAAATGCAAAAACGGATTGTTCCGATGGAGAATGAGATCTTGCATTTTCTCTCTGGGTTTACTCAAGCGGTGCAAGTCAACGATTCTGTCTTAGACACGCACTAATAATTTAATCGGTTGTACATTCCTAGTGTACAACCTTCTTCAATGCAGCGAAACGGAGTAGTAAAATGGGATATGATAAAGGTCAACGTGATGGCAAACGTCAACAGCGTCAAGATCGTGATCGTAAACGTAATGGTGGTGATTCAACCATTGGTGGTCATTTCAAGGATGTTCTTGATCGCGTAGAGACGGTTAAGTCCGCTCCCACCCATGACAAGAAACCACACTATCCCAAAAAGGATTACCAGAGTGGTCACCATCATCACAAAGGACATTCTGACACCCCTCCTCGTCCTCGGATGCTACGGGCACGAGATGCCAAGTCTGGACTGTCTGATTGGTGGAAAGAAGTCAGTAAAGATGAATACACGACTGTCCACCAAATGGTCTTCATGCGGATCATTCGAGCAGAGGTGAAACAAGGTCCGTTTTGTAAATGGACAGTGGAATTCAATCGGGGCTGGAAAGACAATGGTAGCGATTGGAGCGAAGTTGGTAGTGGGGTCGTCGATACTGGACTAGCAGAAGATGTCACCATCGCCAAAGCATCTGCACAGTTACTGCTCACCCATTTGCAAGATTCTCTTGACGTTGCTGCTTTGGAAGACTACAAAGCAAACCGCATCGCACAAAAGGCCGAGCGAGCTGCTCAGAAGTCTAGCCCTCCAGAGCAAAAATCTGAGGGGGTTCGTAAAACGATTGAGGACACAAAAGAAAAGATAATGCTCCAGTTGGAATAAGGCAGGGACATAATCGATATAGATAGCTGGGCACGTGCCCAGCTATCTAGTTCTTCTCATTCTATTTTTTTTCAGGAATATATAATTTTAATGAGATAACGATACCTATCTCTTTTCCTTTCTTTGGTATCAGGAGTTTTAATCATGGCAACATTCATCAAACCAGAGTTCAAAAACCGCACCCGTGAGACTGTCACCGCCTGCAACACCGCGGCTGAGATGATTAACCTTGCCAATACCATGAAGGACGGTATTGGTATCGGTGCTTTCAACGAGAACATCATGAAGGCAATGATTGATCACGCAAGCGTTTGCTCACGTATCGTTGCCCCAAAGGCAGGGATTGAGTTTTCGGCAATCCCATTCGGCGGCATCGTAATGATGTACAATGACCGCGGTCATACCATCCGTCTGATGATCACCTCGTTTGGGGTTGTTATCATGGAGAAGAAGGATGGCTGGAGTCGCATCATCCGTAACGGTGATCTTGAAACCTTTACCAGTGCGCTGATGAAGTTCATCGGCCACTAAAATCAGCCTACGCAGTACCGACAGTCTCATTGGGGTAAATGAGACTGTCGGTACTGTTATCTAGAGGGACAAGTGCCCTCTAGACTATACCACTGTTGAAAGTTCTGGTTTAGTGAACTCTCCGCCTGAGAAGGTGAAAGTATCTAGAATAAAAGGGTTTCAATAATCCTTTTATTTTTGTTCTCTTTCTATTTTTCTTTGGATATACATTATTAACTTGAGTAGATTTCCTACTCTAACCTTTAGGAGCAATATCATGGCTAAGTTCTTTGAATTGGATCGTAACACCCTAGAGATTAAGTACGTACTCGATCTCCCTGTTGAATCAACCGCAATGGGGCAGTTCGACAACAAACTCAAAGGTGCGATTCTAGAAGTGAAATCCATCATCAGTAGCGGGGAGTCGTTCAAGAACTTTGAATGGGACGGATGGGTCATTAGCGTCAAGTCAGGTGACATGCACGAAATGGATCAGAAGCTACAGCACGATGCCTTCGGTGCTTTTGGTCGAGCGTTTCGCCGAGCACTACAGCAACACCCTCAAGCAACTTTGGCTCCGGTATTTAAATACCGTAAAGGGGCATGTGGAGAGTGGAGCGATACTGCGATTCATGGTGGGATTTCATTGTGTGATGATGGTGCTCCCCTGATTGATGTTCCGGATGACGCAAAGCATATTGCTGACAGTATTCGCAATTCAATGCATGTAAATGTCAATCAACATCCAGTCTCCGATGAACAACATTTTCATACGCACGGGATTCATTTGTGGGAGAGCGACGCATTGGAGAAAACATTCATCCCAGATAACCTTGACCTCAAAGAAGCTATCCGCCATTTGAATGAGCTTGATATATCCAAGCTGTATTCAAAATGGGTACCGGGAGATAAACTGCCCGCTCCACATCCAAAGGTCGAGGTGGTTGTACTGGAACTTCTTCCAAACCTGTTGGGGTTTATCCATCATCTTGGGGATGCGGGTTGTTTGTACACTTACGCTGATACAGCTGGTGTTAAGATACAGTGTCCTACCCCGGTACTTATCCCTTGCGATAAGTTTTATGCGATCAAGTCGAAGCTTGGTTTTGAAAGTGATGATGTTGTACTTGCCATCATTCAGAGTATTGCCAATGAAGCAGTGGCGAGTACTGATTGGGTCCCGCCGACGGTTGCTATTGGTGGTGTGGTGATTGATCCACCTTCTTCTGAATCGGTTACGGATTTTGAAGGAGATGAGTTGAACAGTATCCCTATGGTTTTCCAGCGAGATCCAGATCTTGCTCGCAGTAAACCCTTACCGTTTATCACGACACCAGAAAACTGGAAGGAGCTCTTCGATACACTCGACATTGAAAAGTTCCTGCGTGACAACCCGCCCAAAAATCACTCTTGAGATCAAGACTCGATACAAATGACATACACCGCATTGGAGGAGCCTAGGCTCCTCCAATGCAAACTCATGTCTTCTCATTCTATTTTTTTTCAGGAATATATCATCATAATGTAGCTTGACAGGTTATCTCGAGCACACTATCCTTTTCCGATAACCCTTAGGAGTAATACCATGTTCAATATCGATTTTACCCGCAGTGAAGTTTCCGCGCAAGCAATCAGCATGAATGCTGTGGCTGCAATGAAACTTAATCAGCATCTGACCCTTAACGGGGTTAGCATGACTGACCTCACCAACCTTCGCGCAGAGCGTGCACAGATCTCCACCGAGTGCGTTGAACTCGCACTCTTCTGGATGAAGAAATTAGGTTTTGAGATCGACACCAGCAAAGGCGTCCCACATTTGATCGTGTGGGATGGTATTACCTGTTACGTCCCACTAGACCATTGCATCATGTTGGGACGTGATGTCCTTCACGATAATAGCGTACTTGTGCACGAGCTCGTGCACAGCTTCCAGGTGTTTGAGAATGGCTACGAGGGTAATCTCCCTCGTGACATCAAAGGGATCATCAAGTACGCGATGGATCGTCGCGAGTTTGAAGCGTACTCCGTTCAGCATGCAGTCATGCTTGCTGCCGCAGGTGGCGATGCCTTCGGGCTTAATGGTAATCATGTTGCTGCCGTTAAGGTGGTTGCCAAAGCAACCACCGTTTTGGTGGCACCACTACAAGCAATTAAAGTATGGAGTACCTATCGCAATAAGTGATAGGTGCTACAATAAAGGGGAGTCAGCTCCCCTTTATTTTTGCTATATTTTTACAAAGATATATTATTTTAATGAGATCAATGATCAAAAGGAGTGAACATGAAAGCATCTAAGGTCGAGTATAACCTTGACCATATTGTTTTAGATGACGACTTGGGACCAGTGGATCAACCTATCCCAAGACCAAAGCCCATTGATATCTCCGCTATTAGAGCCGCTCAAGATGAGAACCATAAACTCTTGAGTATGCCCAGTAGCTACGAAGAAGCCTGCTCACGTAGCCGAGATAATATTCACGCTAGTCCCATTGGTTCTAGTATCTATTTCGACATCGCACATTCCTCTTACCTTGACGATAGTGTCAGACTACTGGTTCAACGACACATCTTTCCAGTGGTGTGGGATTCTGATAAATTCTCACATAGACTCTATCCCATTGGCTTTACCAATTCTAATTGGACGGGAGAACCCTACCTGATCTTCCATGCTGAAGGGGAGGTGGTCGTTGAGCACAATGCTCCTGCTGCAAAAGGCAATGTGTTTAGAGGAGTATCAAAATCTATTCCCAATCAACCTGTACTGATGCAGACGGATATTCCTGCGCAGCAAAAGATTGATCTAGAAGAGGAGACCTTCTGGCCAGTTGGTCCACATTGGATTGCCCAGAAGCTACTGGGTAAAGAGATCATTGCTGATCTACAGGTTAAGGTTTACTCCAAAGGCTCATTACATCTCACTCGTATCGAGATTGAAGATGATGATTCTAGTGGCGTGAATCAAAAGAAATGGGTAGAGTACCCTATTGGTGACATCTTATCTGAGCAAGATGTTGAAAAATTAGAGTCTGTGGTGATAAGCTGCAAGCGCTTGAGCTTTCTTTTGCTAGAGGATATTTATCCTTTACTGAGCTCACGTGAACTGTTCATGTTAGTCGCTGTAGTAAAGTCGCCAGATGGAGAGTTTAGTCACCACATCATTGAACCCTATAATCCTAATGCAGTGATTGATGAAATTGCCTCTTACGATAATGGCGAGTATGGGGATCTTGTTGCTGTAGTCATGGTCCATCAAGGTAAGTTTCGTTCATGGGATGCGGAGTATTTGCTGTCCAATGTTCTTGATGTTGACATGATGGTGTTTGTCCCAAGCTTCCCTAAGCTTGGAGAGTCTGAAATCTGTGGAGTACCTATACTTGGCATTAACCCCGTAGAAGATGACGCTTATGCCTTTGGAATGATTTCAGATGCTAAAGGCATTCTTGTTGCGGAGGTTAGAGGAACCTTGAGATCGATTGAGTATTCCAAACACTCACTGATTGACAAGGCTCCGGGTTTTATTCCATTCATGGAAGCTAAGGTCTTCACACTAAGTCATCGACAGGTATCGGAGGTGGACTATGTTACCGATCGAACCGAGTAGTGTAATATTGGCTGTATCTGGATTGTTTGCTGCGGTATGCATGTATAAAGCTTACGACGAACAATCTAACAAAGGATTGGTGGTATTAGAAGCTGTCGCTAAGTACAACCTTCATCCTTACTGTGAACTTTATCATCATGATCTAAACGATGTTCGTTTGGGTCTGATATCTTTATCAGAGAGTAAAGACCTAACCTCGATTACTTTTAGTCGGGATGGTCTGACCTTGATGTTGGAGCAGTTGGAGACGATTCGCTGTACTCAAAGCGAATACGGAGCCATCATGTACCTTAAAGGACTGAAGGATAGTTTAGACTACCAAAGTCCGAAACCGCCAATGGTGTTCGCATACCCTAAGCTGCTCAAGCTTATCGCTCAAACCATTGGTGAATTTTCCCCTCGTAGTACCGGAGTAGTGTAACATGAAATTCTTCCATCTTGTTGCTGTTAACAGTGCAAACGTGATTGGAATCAACAACGAGCTCCCATGGAAGTCACCATTAGACTTGCAGGTTTTTCGAAACATGACTCGAGGTAAACTACTAGTCATGGGATCTAACACCTATCGCTCCATCAGCAAGGGTAAAGGTCCAGAAGCCTTCCTACTCTCTGAAGATCGCAAAATCATTGTGTTGTCCAACAACCTCCAACAAAGTGCTGTTGAGAAGAATGTGACTGTGGTAGATTATCCTGTTGAAGATAGTCGTCGGTTAGATTTGGAGGAGATCTTGTTTGGACTAGGGATCGATCCCGATGAGGAAGTGATCGTTGTTGGGGGAGAGAAGGTCTATTCTGCGACTACTCATTTGGTAAGTGCGCGTTATCGCACTTTGGTAGACCACGATGTGGAAGTGGCTGAAGGGGACGTGGTCAGTCGCTATCCGTATGGAATCAATCAGATTGCTCGGTGCGCACCGAATCCTTTGACTGGCCCCAAGCTCAAGTTTGTGGTCAACGCTGGTGAACACGTCAATCCAAACGATGTATTGCCTGACTACATACATGCGATAGCAACCGCTTGTTTGTACCAAAACAAGAGCGTCATTGATCGTGACATAGTCGTTGGTCTGAACAATATGTTCATGTTGTTAGACGTGGAACATCGCAATAAAATGATGTTTCGATTGCTTGGCTCATTCTTGGAGACAGTGAAGAAGACAGACTATTCTGATAAGATTCCCGGCTCTGTTCATTGGGTAAAGCCTTTTGAAAAACGTGATGGTCAAAAAGGTTTTGAGTTTCGATTAGAGGTCGGTAATCAAAAGGATGGTTCTGTTCCACTATTTATCACTGTCTACCCTGAATCATCAGAAATCGAGCTCCTGTATGAGCAGTGGGAATTCTGCACCAAAAATCTTCCGCTGACTGCATTAGATTCTGACTACAAAGCTGGTAGTTTAGAGGCTAAGGTAGACCCTCATCAATCGTTGTTGTTCTTCACTTGCCTGTTTCAACTGATTCTACGAGACAATCCTCTTCGGATGGAGAAACTGTATGAAGACAAAATGAATGCGAATAACATTCTACCGACTCTTGGGGTGATCACTGGACTTCTGAAATAATAGAAGCTATAGAGATGGAGGGTTCCTCCATCTCTATATGAACAATCGCCAACGGAGTTGGATTAACATGAGTCATGAAACATATGAGGTGAGTCGGTTGGAGGGGAAAGTTCTCCTTGATAAGTATGCATGTAAGATCAAGCAATGTCGACAGAATCCGTCGATGCTGCACATCACTTTGGGTCAAGATGCGGAATTGGTCATGAGTGAGTTTCTATTAGGGAATGGTATCATTGGTGATATCTGTAGTTATACGGTTCACTTTGGACATGCCATCTTCTACATCAATGGAGACAAAGAAGACATTAATCCGCATATGCTCAGCAACATTCCATTTGATGAAAGAGTCTGTATCATTAACCCAAGGAAAGAGGATCTGATCTTTACTTGCATGGTTTGTGGACTCAAAAAATAAAAATCTTGACGATGATTATAGACAACAGGAGAACCGTCATGCTAGTACTGATTGCGTTCTTCTGCTTCGTATCGGTGGTAGCAGTCTTGACATACATTGCTCTGGTTAAATGGGTTGAAACCCAAGTCTCAGAGAACTATGGTTTAAGATTGTGGGAAGAGTGTAGAGTGGGAAGAGTGTAGACAGATCGGCAACGAATGCGCCGGATACCGTAAAACGCCCACTCCCGTACCCCGAAGCGAATGCAGAAGTTAAGCCACCGAATAAGAGGGAGGATTTCCTCCCTCTTTATGCTGTCCCACATTTTATGATACCAAAACTCTTCAGGACGACGAAGAAATGTTACGGATTGTTCGCTCAGCAAAAATTACCCCAGAACTACTATCTGCCTATATCGCCTTTCACCATTGCCCACATGTCAATGGCATTAAAGGTAAAGCAAAAGAGTGGTATGAGGCAAGGCTCAAAATCGTGATGGAAACTCCAGGTTTCAATTGCCATGTGATCAAGAATGGTAAATATATCCTTGGCATTGCAATCATCTTCCCAGTAGCAGAGGTGGTGCGACGAAAACACTACGAGGACATCGGAGAGGTTAAAAGTATTAACTTGTGGATAGATCCAAAATACCGAAGACTTGGAGTGGCAAGACAATTTCTTAAATCCCTAGGAGAAGAATATAATAATCTTTGCTGGATTGTTGGAGCCAATAATTTTGATGGGGAACGATTCATTCAGAGTCAGGCATTTTCTTACATGGGCAAACTCTATAGTGACGAAACCAGTACCACATTAGAGCCCGTTAAAGACAAAGCGCTTTCTATTCTCAAACACTACTTCAGAGGTGACTCGTGCGGCAAATCCTGATTATTCGGGAGGCTTTGCAATATACTCGTTCCCTAGACGGGGACGAGTATTATTTTTTGCTCAAAGACCTCTTTAGCCCAAACCATTTTAGGGTGTCGATCGTTAATGCTGAGATTGGTAAATACTTACCTCCAGACTATGACTTGTACATTGGTCACGGTAAACTTGCAGCAGATGCAATCGGTAGACTACCTCCAAGAAAGATCAAAGATTCAATCGTGTTGAGCGCACCTGTTAGAGGGGCAATCAATACGCCATTGCAAGATTCTTGGTATAAGGGTCGAAACAATGTAGGGGTTCCTCTAGATCATTGGACTCTGCCTAAAGACATTCGCTCCAAGATTGTCAAACGTTCAGATGAGATCTTTACCAGTAAGGAGACTCCACAGTTATTCCACATTAGCTTCAATTCGAAGTTAGAAGGAATTTGGCAACCTAGAATTCCTGATGGAGTATATACCAAGGAGCAACGAGAACAGCTTATTGGTGAGCAAGAGAATGAGACATTTGAGTATACCGAGTCTAGTATTTATACTGAGACGCTTGATCCTCGTATTTGTTTGTCAGATACGATTCAAGGTTGCTTTAGTGCCATTTATCCTAACTTGGTAGACATTTATCGTAAAGGGGCTGAACAAAAGACTGCATTGCAGTTTGTTGTTTACTATCCTCTTAACTTTGATGAACGTAAGATGATGGATTGGCAGGAACTTAGAGATACCAAGCAGGTGTGGGATGCACATCTTTCAAGGGAGTATGTATTGTTCTCTCCTACGATGATGATCAAGTATCCGATGATCATTGAGTTTCCTGCACTCAAGAAGCCTGTATATCTCAAATGTCGTCCCTATGATGATCAACAGTATCCTCTAGAGAGACACTCTCCGATCATCAAACATTCTTGGAGATTACAAAATGAATTGGATTAGTATTGCGATCCAAAAAGGAATTCCATTGTTCATGGAGTTTTTTGCAGGTAAGCGTCCAACGGCTGAGTACCTGCGCAAATATCCTTTTGTGAAGACCACCAAGATTTGTCAAATCTTAGTGGTGGCTTGCTATCTTTACATGTTGGACTATGCTTTTGCAGTGGCAAACGAACTTCACCGCCAAAAGCAGTTGATTGAGTCTGTCAATGCAAAAGTGGTAGTAGCCAACAAGCAGTTGGCAGACTATCGGGCAATCATTGCTGACCAAAAGGCGAGGTATCTACACCACAAACATCTGCAACCTTTCTACATCTGTGACCCTGACGCAGGGGAAGACACGTTGGGAGAGTGCATCAAATAAAATTGACTGCACCAAAGCTTATATGAGTGAGATTGACTGGATGTGTTTATGAAACAACAAGTGGAGTTAGGACGTATCTTGCGTGAGGTGGATGAACAGATCCACACTTGGGCTAACCGTCTTAAACAAGAGCTTTCTACGCGAGGAGAGAAGGCAGCAGACCGTCATCGTTCTGTATCCTTGTATGCGGATGGGAGTTGTAACAACACAGAGGATCCAAGTACTCGGTGTGCCTACGGTGGTATCCATGGCTATATGGGCTATCACCACGATACTCCAACCAAGGTCAACGGACATTGTCCTAGTGATCGGGGATATCAAAAACCATCCCATGTAGTGTCTGGCACTGTAGATGGAATGGTACTTTCCACTCATGGAAAGAAGATTCCTGTAATCAGACAAATGGTCAGCATCGAACAGTCTTTTGACATGGCTGTGAAAATGCATCCTAATGAGAAGCTTCCAGCGACCAATCAGCGTGCTGAAGTGTTGGCCATGTTGGTTGCGCTTAGAGCGGCTAACATTCTGTTTGGTAAGGGTTTGATCAAACACGGTCACATTCGCTCTGATAGTGAATACACCTTAAACGGTACAACTCAATGGGTCAAGAGTTGGAAGAAGAACAACTACATCAGTGGAGGTAAACACATCAAGAACGATGATCTTTGGAGGCTAGTGAGTGACGAGATGGACATGCTCATTAAACATCAAAGAGAGGTCACGTTTGAATGGGTTAAAGGGCACAAAGATTGGCTAGGGAATATCTACGCTGATCGCATTGCTGCTTCTGGCAAACTATTGCCGCAAGGAGATGTCCTTCGTTTCACTGATGGACAGTTGGGCGATGTTCTAGCGGATAAACCCGAGGCTACTGAACCTATCATTGCAGTAGACTACACACTGTGCGATATGATGCGCGCTTACCCAAGGTGGTATCATTACGAAAGAACAGACGAGGAGCTGGCGGATACTCACGCTTATTACTACGTCGGCAGACATGGTAAAGAGAATGACGACGATGAGTTTGGCTTTATGATGGGCGAGACTGTACATGGGGTAACCTATGTCAAGAAGCAGCCTATCTTGGAGCTGTTATCCAAGTCATTTATGGAGCAGACCAGCGAAGAACGCTGGCAGCCAGAACGAATTTACGTGGTCGATATTCCTCTCATCTGTGGAAAAGAGTTTTTGAATAGTGTCAAAGACACCGAGCTTGTCTACATCGATAAGACTGGTGGCAATTATACCTTCCAAGACAAGAAGGTGATTGCTTCCCGTAAGTATCCGATTGTAGCAGGTTGGGATGCTCTTGACAATTTCTTGTTCCTAAAAGGTATCCTTCGTGATAAGCAAAAAGGAACGTTGTCTAACCCATTTTTGTTAACAGACGTGACTGATCTTTTCTACGGCATCAAAACCAATGAGAAGACAGGGAAGTCAGTGAGCATTGTTAAACCCTTGGATGACCAGACCATGAAGGTTAAGGTTAGACATCAATTTACGAAGAGTTCTCCTGTATCGGAGTCCTTTATCAAACTATCTCGAAACTTAGACTTTCCCTTGAGAAAACCATTTATTGGTTCTCTGGATAAAGAGCCTAAGGTTGAGGTGGTTACATGGCATGAGGGTATTGCTAGTTACCGCTATGCATTACTCTTAACCGATAACAGTGGGGACTGTTCTATTTGGTCAGCTAGTCACTCTAACCTCAAGATCTTGACTCCTAAGGAGATGCGAGAATGAAACGTCTGTCGTCTATGACCAAGATGTTCTTGAAGGTCTTCTTGTCGTTCTTTTTACCAAAGCACATCAAGAGAATGATCTTCTTGGTCATCATCCATACGCGACTATCCAATGCGCATTTGATTCGAAACTCTACACTGGATCGATTGAATGCAAAATTGGGAGTCGCCCAATCCCCTGATGTATTGAAGTTTGTCGATTCTTTTGGAAGTAAGATTCCATTAGATGAAGCAAAACTCAAGGCATTTATTAGTCAGAATCAAGATACGTGGAATGTCTGCGTACCTGATGATGAACTCAAAGACCGAGTCGCCCCTTTGATCGAGAGTTCTCCTGTATGGCTCCGATACCCCAAGCAACGAATGGTAGACGATCTTTCACGTCTGATTAGTCCCTGCAAAGCAGAGCAAAAAATAGTATAAGTAGAGGGGGCATTGCGCCCCCTCTATACTTTATCGCTTATCAATTTCTTTTGCAATCCCCTCACAGATGAGGATGTAGTTATTGACTCGATAGACGTAAGTCCCGTAGTCTTGAACCACTGTTCCTGCATTGTAGAGTAGATCGGAGATCGCATGTAACACTTTTGGGTGAGGTTTGCGCTGACTGTTACCATCTGCCACGTCAACCAGCAACGTCATCATGTGCTTAATCTGAGACACTTTGGCAGCTACCTTGCGCAGTGCTTCAATGTCTAGGATCTTGGCCAGTTTGTTGGATTGGTCAAATGCATCTTTTAACGCATTGGCATTTTTGACCATGAGTGCTAGACTAACCGCATTACTACCATGATCCTCTTTAACATTGTCGCGGATCTTGGAGTGATATTTGGCACGGTATTTTACCAGTGGGTCAATTGCAGTTAGCTGACCTACCATGGTCACCGAACGCATCTCGATTGGATCGTTGACAAAGATCGATAGGTTCTTGATCACCTGATCTAAGTAGCGATCTACCTGTTCCCGCATATCGGAATATTCGTTGAGTACCAAACCGTACTCATCGATCTTACCCGTAAGACCAGCCACCGTAGGAACTACGATACGGCCAGCTTCAATGAAGCCCATCTTTTGGACTTTACCCATGGCGCTTTTTTGCACCCGATCTAATCCGCGCAGATCGATTTGATCAAGTTGCTCTTTGGATGAATCTACAAACTTGCTGTTAAACAAGCTAAAGATGTTGTCATGAAGATGACCGAAGAGGTTCTTGAATCGTTTCATGAATAAAGGGGTAGGATCATCGTCATACCCTGCACTAGCAGATTCAACCCCACCGATATGAAGCATCTGCTCTGGAGTCAAAAAGGGTGTGTCAAACAGTTGAGTGTGATCTAACATGATAGTCTCCGTTTAGGTGAGGCACGCTCGTTTCATAAGATGACTATTTTTTGAATGTTAGCAGTAAATTATGGACATCACACTCGCCTATCTAGAGTAAGGAGTTAACCATGGGTTTTTTCACAGGTATGTCGGATGCGGATCCAATCCGAGTACTATTACAAGTCGATACATTCATCGACAACGTGACTGGTCGTTATTTCGATGGGGCACGTGGAGATCGAATATTAAATGGGGGATTTGGTCAGTCTGTGGTCATTACTGGTCGAGGTAACACTGCCAAAACTACCACGGGTCTACAGTTTGCACTGAAGCCAGTTGAACGATACATGGCGGTCGTTGCTCACAACGACACCGAAGATTCTTTGAACGGCATTAGTCGGGTAGAGGAGTTGGCGAAACGCAGTACTCCTGACCTGTATGAAAGTGGAAAATTGTGGGATCGCGAAACCTATGTGATCACCGACTCTTCTTCATCTGAAACAGATTCTACCGCTAAGTGGTTTGACAAGATTCGTGGATTGATCTTGGCTCGTGCCAAGAAACCCACCAAGGATGACTACATCATCACTCCCCTTTTAGACCCATATGACAAAAAACCCATTCGGATCTTGAAACCCGTAATCCCCTATATTGACTCGCTCTCCAAGGCCTCTTTGGATGCTTCTGAAGATGTCAAGAACAAAACAGGTATCGACTCCAAAGATCAGAACATGATCTACGCTCGAGAGAACTTGTACAAGCATCGCATCATTGGGATGCTGCCACGGATTTCTGCTGTGGGGGGTTCTTATTGGATCATGACTGCACACATGGGAGACCAGTTGACATTTGACATGAGTGAGCCAGAAAAGAAATTGGCTTTCTTGAATGCCAAAGTTAAGTTTAAGGGTGTTCCTGAATCCGTCACTTTCTTGTCATACTTGATCTTGTACTCCAACCACTCCAAACCATTGACTGAAGGTACGGGTGCTCAGCGTGTCCCAATGTATCCGTCTGGTGAAGCAGTTGAATCAACCTTTAAAGATCCAGACTTGCTAGAGCTGCATATGATGACGCTCCGCAATAAGCTTGGTCCCACAGGTATTGAATGGTTCTATGTATACAGTCAAAAAGAAGGGTTCTTTCTACCTCTTTCCTACTACCACTTCCTCAAGAATTTCAAGTGGGGGTTTGACGGGTTAGGCGGAGTGTGGTTCAATCTGATACTGTGTCCCGACATTAAAGTGTCACGCACAACCATCCGCAGCAAGTTAGAAAACACTCCCAAACTTTGTCGGGCACTAGAGATCACATTGGGATTGTTCTTTCAACTCCAGTTTAGTTTGGGTAACGTTCGTCGCTACTATCGTGAGATTGGTGGTATTGATAAGCTCATTGAACGAGTCAATGCTAGTGGTCACATTACTTGGGATGAGGTTTTAGAAACCCGTGAATATTGGACCCCCGACCATTACACCAACCCCAAACGTTATTTGAGTGTTGAAGATATTCTGCGAATTGCACTTGGTCTTTACGTTCCTTACTGGAAGCAAGTAGATAAACCAAAACCCAAGAAGGAGGAGAAGGTGGTTAAAGAGTCCACACTGTTGGATGACTTGCTCAATAAGACCTCAAAGGAATCGGCAGCAATTGAGGCCGAAATTGAAGCAATGGTTGAGAAGGAATTGGCTGAGTTGCTTGGATAAAGGAGATTAACATGATTGGGGTGTATCATTTGTATGAGTACACCCTTCCCGATCGAGATGAGATGTATTCGGTGATTAACATTACTCGCCGTCTACGTCCACGCATTGGGGAGGTCAGCATTCGCGGTATGGTTATCAAACTTCCTTTACTGTGGAAGACTGACCGCTGCTATGCTAAGTTGGTCAGTGGTAAACTTGTCTATTCCCAAACACCAATCTACTTCTTTTCGTTAGAAGAAGCAATCACCGTCAACAACTTGGCAAATGGAATTTACCATGCCAAACGTAAACGGGGATGGTTGGAGAAGAAGATTGACAAGTTCTTATCGATTGGAACTTAAATAATGGAGTATTTGATATGGCAGATCATACATCCCCCTTGATCGTTTTGGTGCTTGATCATGTTCGTAAACATTCTCATGCGATTGCGGAATATATAGAAACAGAGTATCTGCTCTACTGCAATCGACGGATTACTAAAGGCGGGACTGTTTACTATGGTCGTCAAGATAATGACATTCGAAGACTCAATCGATTCTTCAGATCTCTTTTGTCAGAATACGATTATGGGGAGCAAAAGTGCGATGCGTTATCAGCATTGACTTGGTGTCCTTCTGAACGTGAGTGGTTGTATAACTTCAAACGTTTTGTTGTTCCTTTACTGGTTTATTGAGTTTGGAGTCACCCATGAATTACGAAAAGAGTCCTTTGTTTGTCAGAGCTTCTGGCACGATTAGTGCTCGAGAAGCAGCGATCTCTACTGCTTTGAACTGTATCCGAGAGATTGAGGTTACTAAAGGTAAACCTTATTCGATCGAGTATGAAGAAGCCCTTCGAAGCATGACGGATGAGCAGTTTGATCGAATGATCAAAGCATTTGCGGAAAAGAGGGATTTCATTCCTTTTGTATCAAATGGTTTTACTGAGTCTGGAGTAAGTATTGATAACAACTTTAAGATTGCTCCCAAGTTTGGTTTTAAGTTCACTGAAAAGATCATTTTGACAGACCCTTCTACTGGTCTGTCCTATGAGTCCAAGTATGAAGCTTTGAACATGATGCCAAATATTCGTAGGCAAGTTCAAACGGGTGAATCTGGTATTTCTGTTCCCGGTTCTCGCACTGTTGTAGATGATCTGACTGGTCAAGTGACTGGCGACTCTGCGGCAATGAAGATCACTAATCCTGAAATCAATGGGATGAAGGTTCGTGAGCAATGGAATAGCTTGGTGGAGTTTGTTGCGGTTCGTGCAAACCAAGAAGCGTATAACAAAGCGTATACCCAGATTGTCGATACCGGACATTGTCGATTAAACGATGTCATTAGTCCAGATTCAAGAGCCAAGGTCACTGATACGTTTAGTGTGTTCATGAGCAGTATGCATTTTGCAAACAACATTTGAGGATATACCAGCATGGCGGGTAAAAGTTTCTTTGGTGGAAAACAGCAAGAGAATGTGGGTGATGCGATCTCTATGGAGGTAGCTCGCGACATCGTCTCTGACTATGTCGCTTTGGCATTAACGGATGCTGAAATGTTTGATCGTTCAAATGCTGCATTGATCCTAGATATAGTGACCGAGATCAAACGGTTTAGCTTCTATGGATTGTCCTCTACTGATCAGATCGTTGAGTTTGAATCTTCACTACATCGCAAGATGCCAAACTTTGCAGGGGATTTCATCCGCAATGGTATTGGTTACTTATTCTCTCACTTGTGTTCCTTTGCAGGACCAGAAGGGATCAACCAGCTTGTAGATGATATCTGCTACGGCATCTCTATTGCCTCTACTCAGTTAGACCCCACAGTGAGTCGTAAGATCATTGATGCGTCATCTGATGTCCTCATTCAAAATATCGTGGAATACATCAAACGTAGCCCACGACTAATCTTCTTTGAGATACTCAAACACACCTACATTGAAGTCAACGTGATTAGAGAGGAATTTGATGGAACGAAAGGTAATCCTGTTTGAACTCGATGCTTTGCTTGATACCAGACTTCCTGTATTAGCAAAGCTCTCTGGTCAAGCTGCTCAAGAAGCCATTGTCAATTACTACATGGAAAGGATCAGTGATGACCCAGCTGGTTTTTGCAATGGGATCACCAAGACTGAGTTTGATGCTGCTTACAAAGAACGAGATCTCTCGATCTTAAAGCAGAGTAGACCAACCATGTTAATGCACATGCTCTCTACGATATTTCAAGAGATCAATGTTCAAAAGGTGACTGGTGATCCAAACACTGTTAATCAGCAAATCGAGATTGCCATTAACACTTGGCCTTATCGATTAAACCAGTCAGAGAAGATCAACATCATCAGGATGGTTCGCGCCTACGCTTCTACCCCCATCTATCGTTATAAGGTGTTTGATCAACCCATATCAAGTTTTGATCTAAAGACCATGGCTGATGCAGATATTGCTGTCGCCTACGTCTATAACTTTGATCAATGGTATACTGGTGCGTTTGGAGATCCAGACAAGGTGAGTCGTTGTAGTGCTGGGATGAGTTTTTATACTCCAGCACTGCTGCGTAGCTTAGATCAGATGGCAACTGTTGAGGACATGAAAGAGCAGTTTCAGATGGAGAGTATTGATCCTTTCTTGGGGTTTAAGGAAATTCATCAAGAGTTCCTCTACATTGATTTTCTCAAGAGTGATGTCTTCAGTCTAGACCCAAGACATCTTATACCGACAGAATAATGAGTAGGAGGGCTTCGCGCCCTCCTACTGTATTTTTTAAAAATGGTCTTATTTCATGATTCTTTGTCTTTCTCATCGATCTCAATGATAGACAGGTCTTTGAACTCTTCCGAGAACTTCTTGTAAGAGTCGGTACGAGATCCGTCCTCGTAGGTGATCATAGAGGGTGGAACCTCCTGTTCTGTTAGGCGAACTTTAGATGGTGTTGGGATCTGTCCGTCTTCTTCTACGGTGACCACCTCTTCATAGCTCTTGAGTACTGAACGGGTTAGCTGCATGATGGTCAATGCATCCAAACCTTTCTCTGCAATGTTCAATGATTTGCGTTTGATCGCGGTATCAGTGGTGTGCTTAAGTGTCTCTAGGTAGAGGCGCTGAGCGTCTGGGTCATTGTTGAGTGCACCGTCTCTTAGCGTTGCTGCCAGTACGATTCGCTCCCCTTGGATTGCAGAGATCACTTCGTCGTCATTGTTAACGTCTACGGTGTCTAGCGTATTCTTGCGTTTGCTTGGAATGGTTGATTCGTCTGAATCTGCATCTTCTAAACGCGCAACCAAAATACTGTCTACCATGTCCTTCTCCTAAAATGGTGTGGGAATATATTATCCTTATGTACCCCTCAGGAGCAATGCTTTATGCCCTTATTCATCAGAAGACTGTTCTTAGCACTATGGCTATGGAACCAGAAACGTTTGATCAGACCGCTGATTAAACGACTGATTTCCAAACCATTTGATGAATGCGACTACGAGGAGACATTGGAGCTACTTCATATTATTTCCAGTAGCATTCCAGAAGAGTTACTTAACATTCTCCCCAAGCACAAACTTGCAGCGGTAGAACTGAAGATCAAATCTGATGGGACTGAAGATCTGTTCCGAAGGCTTGAGAACTTCTACCACATTATGCAGCGGGTCAAAATCAATCGAGAGAAAGCATCTAGGGGGTTTGGAGTTAAGAACACCTCTTTTCGATTGGAAAACTATTGGCCTGAAGAACCAGTATTGATTAACTTAGGTCATGACTGCCCTCAACCTAAGTTGTTTCTACAGCTCATGTTTGGTCACATCTACAACCTTCAAAAACTTGAGGTGGGTAAGTATCTAGGTGAACTGGATCATACCTATATCGAGAGGAGAACGGGTCCCTTATGGGCTGATTTATATAGTATCGCCAACGCCATCTTAGATGCGGTACTCGATCTGGAAACAGATGACATTTTACCACGTTAACGCGTACGGACGGAGTAATCCATGCGTAACAAGCTCACTGAACTGTGTGATCATGACGACAAGTTGGTTGAGAGTAGTCAAAATCCTTTGGCTAAACTGATTCGACGTATGTTGTATGACCGGGAAATCACACCCCTTAAGCTGGTCGACGTTTTAAAGACTGGGGCACGAGAACAGATCAATGTAAATCGTGCCAGTCAAAAAGCCCAAGGACGTCGACGAAGTAGTTACATTGTGGCATTGTCCAGAGACGCTCTCTCATGGAAGATGTTCAATCGAGGACTTCAACTCTTTAGGATCAAGGGTTATCGTTTTTACGTAACCTATCAGTTTGCTGGAGGAGCTAAGGAGTTAGATGACTTCATTTCAAATGGACAATCTTTGGTGGTGTTATGGGATCGACTACTTAAACACCGTGGTATCAATAAGACCAAGCTTGCTTTGATCATCAAGGAATGGTATAAAAGACCAGAGAATAAACATCTGGTGACAGACCCATCAGGCAGACCTCCATTAGGAAACATCCTAAGAGGATTGAGCTCTACCTCTTTGACATGGAACTTCTTCATGGATGGGTTAACTTACCTCGATATCCCAGAGGTGAGTTTTGAGCTGGAGATCGAATGGAGTACTGGATTTATCAGTAGACACGGGACAGTGTACAGTCCTAAAGATTCGTGCTTCTTGGATATTGGGACCTAAGGGTCCCATCTCTTTTATGCACTGTCATGCTATTTATTTTCAGGAATATATCATCAAGTTGAGCTATGCATTGCTGTCTGCTAGCCAACTTCCTCTTTTGACGGCTTGGAGTTACACCATGAATACCACCGCAACTGGCACCACCGCACA
>ERZ650304.33-NODE-33-length-87891-cov-15.905301_pt1 | contig 87891 bp, 75 predicted proteins | sample MGYA00376240_ERZ650304 | MGnify/ENA primary metagenome ERZ650304 (study PRJEB26733, sample SAMN07839271) | wastewater metagenome | biome: small river; feature: stream; material: water | place: USA: North Carolina | collected 2016-03-01 ...
CCGCTGACACCAAAATCCTTACCAAAAAACCTCCATGGAGCATTTTCATGTCCAAGCTACTCGGCCGTTTTCAGGCCTTAGAAAGTGATGTTACTGACGAGCCAATCGTTAACAGCGATGTAGACGAAACCGGCGCGCAGCTCGACGGTACCGAAATCGCCGAAGGCGATATGGTCGAAGCCGGCGAACACCTCGATGACGTAACCGAAGCCGACGGCGAGGCTGAGGAACTTACTCAGACCACCGAAGCGCTGGAAAGCTGGCTTGATCTGGTCAGCACTGCCCGTCGCGATCGCACAGGCCTGACCAAACGCGAAGCGCACGGGATCTTTGTTGGCCTGAACAACGACATGCGACGTCACGGCCACACAGTTGACGATTTGGTCGACGGTCACAATGTCGCTATTGAAAGTTTCGACGGCGGTCGCGATTCCATCAATCGCTGCTTGTCGCTGGAAAACGCGATCATGGATGCGATCAAGTCCTTCTGGGATAAGATCAAGCAGGCCATCAGCAAAATGGTCAAATACGTCCGCGAATGGTATCTGAAGCATTTGGACAGCGCTTCTCGCATGAAGAAACGCGCCGAAGCACTGCGCGACAAAGCGAACAAGACCAACGGCACCTCCAAAGAGAAGAAAATCAGTCTCTCGGTACATCGTCAGTTGAGCAACAAAAAGGCGGCCGGCAAAGTCTCTGAGATCATTACCGGCCTCAAAACTTGCGCCACTGTCTTGGAGGGCATCACTTCGGGTCGTAGCGCCGAGTCGTTCTCTGGCAAGCTCGACAAAATCGAAGCCGATGTCAGTAAGATCATGGACGACAAGGCCGCCGTTACCACTTTCACTGCTTCAGAATACACCGATGCATTGACCACTGCCGGCATCACTGCTAAAACGGCCTACGATAGCCTTGTCGGCGCCGGAACCGGCGACGCGGCTGTTGGTACTAATGAATTGCCTGGCCACAAGGCAATCATGGGTCTGGTCCGCAACACCCAAGGCGCGGACGTCCTCGAGCAAGCAGAGAAGCTCAAATTGGCAGCAGACGTTGCTAAGCTGACCGTCCGTTACACAACCGACAAGATCCCAGAGATCGAGTCTTCGAAAGATTACGAAACCCTCAAGCCATCCGAAGCAGGTAACTTGTGTGTCGAAGTGATCAAGGTCCTCGACGTCATTATTGGCTACAAAGCCAATTTCGACAAGTACGAAAGTGTCACCAAGAAGTTCTTGGGCAAAATGGACACGATCTACAAGAAGACCATCAAAGAAGACGATGCCATTGCTCTTGCAAACGCCAAGATCGGTCGTCAGCTCGGCGGTGCCGGTGCGGCAAGTGTTCGTGGTCGCATGACCTCCATCACCAACGTATCTGGCTACAGCATGGGTCTCTGTCGCGCTAGCCTCGTGTACGTCCAGCAATCACTGGCGCAATACAAGGCCTAAGTCGTTAGAATCGGCCTCGGTTAACCGAGATAGATTCTTCTCCAATCAATCCTCACAGGAACAATCATTATGTCCAAGCTACTCGGCCGTTTTCAGGCCTTAGAAAGTGATGTTAGCGATACCACCGCAACCGACAATATTGAAGTCGACAGCGCCGGCGCCCCGCTAGACATCAGTGAAACTGCTGAAGAAACCATTCTGGATGCGGCTGAAGTCGAAGCTCCCGTGATCGAAGAAGCCGAAGGCGAAGTCGATGAACTGAGTCAAGCTCATGAAGCGTTGGAAAACTGGCTGGATTACGTGGGTGAAGCACGTCAAGAAGGCGGTCTGACCAAACGCGAAGCCAAGGGCGTATTCATCGGCATTGGCAATACGCTGGCTCCATTGGGTGTGAGCTGCGAGTCCATGATCGGCTACGGCGTATCGTCGCTGGAAGACTTCGGTGGTTCGCTTGCTCAGAGCAATACAATCTCTGTTGAAAACGCGATTGTCAATGCACTCCAGTCCGTCTGGCAGGCCATCAAGAACGCCATCAGCAAGCTGGTCACCTATGTTCGTGACTGGTATCTGAAGAACTGGGATGGCGCTTCACGCATGAAGCGTAAAGCCGAGGCTATTCGCGACAAAGCGAACAATACCAACGGTACTGCGGAGAAGAAGAAGATTCCTATCCCAGGCATGGCTCAACTCCACATTGGCAAAGCTGTACCGACCTCAGCGCAAATCATCTCGAGTCTCGAAACCGCGCGTAACGTGGCCTCGAACAACCTGTCCGCTCGCCAGGCCAACGATTACAAAGATGGCTTGGAAAAGCTGGTTACTAACGTCGAAAATATTAAGATTTCGCATGGCACCGTGCTAGATCAAGGCCATGGGACAGGTATCTCCAAACCACTCGAAAAACTCAAGCCAGTTCTTACCGGCGTAGACCAAACTCCGGACAAAGCGGCAGAACGTTTCAGTGGCCTCGGCGATAGCAGCCAGGTAAAATGTACCGCAGAGCTTTGTGGCGGCCGCAGCATCATGGGCTATGCTCCCAATGTAGGACCTAACAAGTCGGCTACTGGCGACGATGAAGCGTCAGAGGTCATCAAGAAAGCCAGTCAGGCCTTCTTGGACGTACGCGATTACGCCGACAAGAAGATCGAGGTCGATAGCGGTAAAGAAGGTGATGTCCTCAAGACTTCCGAAGTGGGTAATATTGCAACTGCCGTGATCAAGGCGATGGATGTTATCATCGAGTTCAAGGCGGCTTACAATAACCACGAGAAAGGTACCAAAGAGTTCATCACCAAGATGGATAAAGTGGTCAAGGGTGCAAAAGCTGAAGATGATTCGGCTGACGAAAAAGCACGAGTTCGCGTTATTCGTACCGCGGCCAATGGCTCTTCTCAGCTCATCAGGGCTCAAAACCGCACCATCACTTCGCTGACTGGTTATCTGTTGGGTACTTCGCGCGCTGCGCTGAACTACTGCAACTCTTCGCTCAATCAATACAAAGCGGCCTAACGGTCACGCCCTACTACCGAGCCTAGGCTCGGTAGTAGGAATCTATTTTATTTCGGTTATATACTACTAAATTGACCAGTACGCTTCGTACATAAACCATCCCTAAAGGAGAAAGGTCATGAAAAGTAAACAAGCTGATATGCTAGTCCGTCTAGCCGGGCAACAGCTCCGCAACCTGGCTTCGCCGCCCCAGTCGCCAGTTCAGTCGGGTGCGGTGGCGACCCTGCCCGCGGTCAAGCCAAAAGGCCAATCGCGCCCTAAGGCGCAAGTGCCGCAGGAGCCAGTCGAACCAGTGGAACCGGTCGTGCCAGTCGCATCCGGTTCCGGTGGGGAGCCGCCAATTGAACCACCGATCGATCACGATGAAGTCGAGGCGGATTCTCCGCCCGAGTACGACGTCTCCACGCCAAGTCTTTTTGACATGGCGGTTTGTCAAGGGTTGGATGACTTCGAGGAGATGGTCCTTGAAGAAGTACTGGCGAAGATTCGCCAGTACCGCCCCCTCCTAGCGGCACTGGGTCTTGATAACCCTGACGGGATCAAAGACAAGTTGACAGAAATCAACTTGGCCTTGGGCGATCCATTGTCTAAAGTCAAGGGAATTGCCATCCCAATCTTCGATCAGGTAACTGAGATGATGGGAGAACCAGAAGAGGAAGAACCCCCTCTTCAGCCGACCATGTCCTTGGAGGACGTAGAAGCCGCGATTGAGTCTGGTAATTGGGGGGTTTTCCCCCTGATCGAAACCGGAACCGAAGTTTCAGGGCACCTGTTCACAATCGCAGGTACTGCCTGCGGGTGGCTGAAGCAGCGTCCATCTGTTCCAGGCGTCCCCTGGAACAATCGCTTCGTATGGCGTACTCGTAACGGATTGGTAATGTACTAATCCGTTGAAAAAGAACCTCTCCTAGCGAGGGGTTCTTTTTTTTTTATTTAGCCCCGTTTATTATGACCTAATAACGGGAGTCAATCACGATGGAAAAGATATTCGATACGGTCCTACATGCACTGCTAGGAAAGTTGAGGCAGCAGACCGCTGGGAACGTTCACTATAGTCGAAAAAAGCAAGAAGACTTTATTGCGCTTTATTCTAGCGATGAACATCACCATCAAGTGATTGAAAAGGGTGGTTACGACAAACCTATTCGCTACATGCAGGAAGGTATTTCTGGAGGCGACCTAGAAGCATTTATCATTCCGCTACAAAAAGACCTGATCATCTATGCCATCTTTAATGGCGATCGACCAGTGGTTGCTGGTTGCGTAGGGCCAAAAGGATTACAAGAACCCCCTCGCGAATGGATTAAATTCGGTATGATTTTTGAATCGCTTCGTTTGTCCAGTTAATCAACATAATCAGAGAGAGGATATCCTCTCTCTGATTAAATCGTATGACTTGTATCGAGACCACTACCATGCCACAATGCGCTGTAGAAATCGCCGAGGTGTACCGCAGCGTCACCCGACCCGTATGTTTCGACATCGTACGCTCCCTGATGACAAAATGGGGAATGGACGTTAACGACGTTCGCCTAAATCTGCTAGGAGACACCGAATCGTTATCTAGCACCAATTCAACACTGCAACGAGAACAAAGGCCAAATCGCTTGACCACCGACAAGACTCTGTCAATCAAGGTGGATGAGTCGTACGCCCCGCTAGGTACGCCATATGTACCATTGGTCAGACCAGAACAGCCGATGATCTTCTGTGACGACGACCTAAAGATTTACATGTCATCGACTTACAAGCGGTATAAGGTGACGATTGACGTTGAGGCGAGATTTGGAGATCGCGTATCTGCACAGATCTGGCGAAGAGACGTCTCCACAAAGATGACGACGTACGATGAACAAGATCAGTTCTCCGCCAGCTACACCGTGAATATTCCGGACGTGGTCATCATGGCACTCAAAGACTTCCATGCCATGAGAGAACGCGTATCACCATTAGGCGAGGCGTTTGGCGATTGGTTGGATCGCTGCCTAGACATTCGGTATGCCGCGAGTACCAATAACAATGGCGAACGAAACGTTTTCCAAATCAGTGAAACGCAAGTCGGGATTCTCGGTTACTATGAATTCGGTGCCGACGACATTCCTCCGGTAGAGGCACAGGATTCCGGTACGACCTTTACGGCATCTTTCACATACTCGTTTTACTACCTAAGGCCAGAGAACATCGTTTTTGGCTACCCGTTGCTGATCCACAACCAATTGATCGCAGACAAGTACATCGTTAAGAACGAGGCCTATCGAATCGAGAACTTCCTTAGAAATTCATCGAAGACCGATAAGAGTTTGCAGTACTTTAGATACAATGCCGGTAAGACACCTGCGGAGATCATCTCAAAAGGGATCCCGATCCCGTATTACGACGACTGGGCACTCTATCGTGAATTGCCTGGCATGCAACAAGTATTTAGGATTCTGATTCAGATCGATCCTAACGATCCGACCCTGATCGTAAATCTGCGTGAACTCGGCGACTGGTCATTTGGACCAGACGTACTGGCTTACATGGAAGAACATCACGGGAGTTTATGTAAGATCAATCAGGCGCTGATCTTCATCAACTTCTACGAATGGGAGCGCATGATCGGCAACGATAACCTGACGGTCGATGTTGACCTAAACGTCAGGTCAGTACAACCCATGGACCCTACCAAGATCCACCACCTGACCATCTCCATTCCAACCATCCCCTGTTCCATCCGCAACACGGCCTATCAGGGACAAAACAAAGTGTACATCAATCAACATCGACAATCATTCGGCACATGTCGCTCCCGCGGCGGATTAGGATGGACGGTCGGATTCTTTAACATCATCGCCAAGAACGCACAGGAGCTTAGCCATGCCCATCGTCAATGACAATCCATCTCCAGTGATTCCTCCGCAGGGAATCGGGGCGGATTCGAAGATCTCCTCGCAAACCTACCGCACGTCATTGGTTGATCCTCGCGAATACCCTAGGGGCGCGATCCTCACGAATATCCAAGGCAACCCGCTACGCGTAGATTATTACTCGCAGGTGCTGGGCGCTGACGAATCTCCCGCGCAATACGACCCTGGACAAAACGCTGTTTACCAGCAGTATCTTCACATTAGTGAATACGAGCTTAGAATGCAAGGCGGTCTTACGCCGTCTAACGATAGTGCCACTAACGAAATGACGCTAGAGGGTACAGCGATTCTTTATCCAGGATTGATCCCCAATCGGGGCGATGTCATCCTCACGGATATCGGCGACGGTCGTGCAGGGATCTTCGGCGTAACCAACGTCGAACAAAGATCGCTGTTCAAGCAAACGGCCTATGAGATCACGTTCCGCCTATTGCGCTACCTGACGCAGTTGGAAAAAACAGACCTTCAACAAAAGACCGTTGAAGACTATCTGTTTCGAAAGGACTTCATTACCTACGGGCGATATCCATTTATCACCCGTGAGGAAGAAGTTCGCCAGAAGTCTGTCGAAACCGCCATTCGTGAGCTGAAGCAGATTTTCCTGTTCCACTTCTATTCTGCGAGCGGTCGTTGTCTGATGATTCCTAATCAGGAATATCCGACGTACGATCCGTACTGGGCTAAGGCCTTTACGTCGGTTGTCAACGTTAACGATGATCATCGTATTGGTAAGATCCAGTTGCTCAATTGCGGGGACTACGGACTCGGCGACTTCAAGACCATCTGGGACATGCTACTCGAACAGAACGACGACCTGCGTCCACTGGTCTTTAAGAAAGTCGGTCTATTACCCGTTACGCGCTTTAGCTATAACGCGGCAATGAAGTCGGTCAGGTGGTCAGATGCGGAGTTCGTCGTATCCCCGCAGGAAGATCCAGAAAACGTCGACTGGCAATTCAAAGACCTTCCACTCACCTCTTTCGGATTCTGGGGGACTAATCCGGCAAGGACAGATGTCATCAACATCGGCGTAGACAACGACTACCTGTTTACCGAGGCCTTCTTCGATCGAGACTTCGCAAACATGACCGCGCTCGAAAAACTGGTCGATCGTTACATGAACGGTCAGTTCAATACGACCTCAGAGATCATGGACGTTGTTGCGCAAGTAAAGACGTCCAACCTATTGGTGAAAGCATACGCGATTCCCATTCTTTTGATCCTGTTAATCGTGGAGAGTAAACGTGAGTAACTCGATTACCGATGACATTACGAATAACAATTCATGGAAAATCTTCCATCGCAGATTCTTGATTCAAACGCCGCAAGTTGCATTGTACAACCCGAACTACATCAAGACATTCGGGATGACCACCAGCGGCGATAAGAAAGAAGATCTTGCGGCCATGAATGCCATGACGACCGCCTACCTGACCATCAATGACGTGGTAGAACTCCGTCGATTAGGTTACCCAGTAGGCGTCATGGGAGAGTTCGATGTCATGTATGAAATCATCGTTGGACACATCCATGACTGGCTGGACATTCTCGCATTCCCCATGCACAGTCACTATCCGCCGCCTTTACAGGACATTCAGGATCTCGAGTATCTGGCGATGGAGCTGCATCCTTTCGTTACCAACAAGAAGCTGACGCAGCTACACGGTCAGCCTAGGCAGAAACGGGCAGGGGCCTATCTGAGCATCGGTACGGCAAAGGCTAACGCCAGTCTCGGCACGGTCGTTGCATATTCGCCGATGATGTCCGAATTTGTAAACGCAGTGGAGAAGAAGTATGGACGTATTGAATTCGATACTTAAGCCAGAGATCGACAAGGTTTTACGAAACCCTCAGCCCAAGGTAAATAATCACTGGGCGATCACTTTCCACTGCCGTGACCAAGAGAACGTTAAGGCTTTGTATGTCAACGAGGTTAATCTGGTTCGCAATTACACCAAGGCATTCTCAGATCAACTCAGTGTGACCCTCTCCATCCCTGAAGGCGATTATACCTTTGCACTCTATCCTAGCAAGGAGATCCTCGAAGCAACCTTGACAAGAACCCCGCTTTACACCGGAGATTCTTTCGTCAAGAACGACGATGCCGAGATTCTCTCACGGCGATATCGCGTACTGCTGATGGATAAACGTTCGCCAGTGATTGAACAGAACGTCCCGATCGTATCGAATCGGGACACGTCCAATCGCACCAACATCATTTCGATCCAAGTCCAATTGATCGATCCGATCATCGACCATATTCGAAAGTCCGCATTCGGCACTACGTTTCGCAATAACATCGGCGCAAATGCATTGCGAGCGTTCCTTGGACACATTTCTGACGAAGCGAGTCAAGGAACGACTAGGTCTATCAAAGGCGTTGACCTCGCAATTGGCTATAGCGAAAAGGTCTTTGAACAATGTGTCGTCCCACATCACACTGAGATGGAAAAAGTACCAATGACGATTGATGCCGAGACCGGCGGCATCTATCCCACCGGAACGCGCTACTACCTCCAAGGAGACATGTGGTTCATTTATCCAATCTACGACATCAGACGATACGACAAGTCCGATAGAGTATTGAATGTGATCAATATTCCGCGCGGTAGGCTCACCGGTATCGAAACGTCGTTTCGCAGAACATCCAATCAAGTAATCCTCTTGGCAACTGGCGAGACGAAGCATTTCGATCCTACCGAAGCCATTCAGTTGCAGGAAGGAAATGCCATCAAGTTCTTCGATGCCGTTAAGTTCTTTGACGGCGCCGCGACGAACCTAGGCAACAAGGCCGTGGCCGATCCATCAACCACCCTATCAGAGATTACAATCGAACCCCGTGAAGGAGATACCGATCTGGCAAGGCTCTCTGATACACCGCTGACAACACGTCATTATCGCGAGATGTCCAAGTTGGCGGAACGATCAGGCTTCTATGTTCAGGTGGCCTGGGAAAACGCGGATCCAGAAGTCCTTTATCCGGGAATGCCGGTCAAATTCAGTTTCTTGAACGGATCTGATCGCGTAGATGAATTATACGGAACGTTAGTTGGTGTTCAGTCAAGAGACACGCCAACCAGCAATAACCTCGTCGAACGACGTTTTAGCTGTAGCGCCGCAGTAACGTTGTTCTTGGAACGCAAAGTGAGACCAGTGAAATGAAACGCTTGAGCAAAGGAGTTTTCGTCGTATTCGAAGGGATCGACGGTTCCGGCAAGACCACCGCGCTAGTATCTGTTGCTAAGCGACTCAGGGAACGAGGCTATGAAGTCGTCGAGACCGGTATCGGAGGGGATCCATTCTCCAGTGCCATCTTGAACGTACTAAAAGATCCTTTGTCCGCATGCACCGACAAGACAACCCAGACATTGCTGATCAATGCCATTCGACGACACAATCTTCAGACAGTGGTCATCCCCGCAATCGAGCGAGGAGCGATTGTATTGTGCGACCGTTTCGTGTTATCGACGCGTTACTACCAAGACGGCTGTAAGATGATCGAGTCAATGCACGAACAGTTCTGCACGCAGGTCATTCCTGATGTGACCCTTGTGCTCAACGTGACCCCTGAAACGGCAGTGGCTCGGCTAGATCGACGCGGGACAAAAGACCGTTTTGATGAAATTGACATGGCAACGCGTCGACATTATCAGAAAATCATTCTGGACTGGCTACACGCTCACCCGACCAACGCTGTCGGGATTTGTGCCATGACAGAACCAGAAATCGTTGCTGACCGCGTCGAGAACGAGGTTCTCAAGAAGGTTTATCAGTATGCGACATAAGACCCTCTCTCCTAGCGCGTTTAAACGCGCTAGGAGAGGTTTGTTATATTTCCTGATGAAATGCCAGTGCCCCACCTTCAGCCAGCGTAGAAGCCCCTACACGACGTCTGGTGAGGTCTGGTCCGTTAACGTCGTCCAAGATACCACCGACCTTCTCGAAACGTCGCACGAAATAGCGGTCCTCGTTTGGCGTAATGGTAAACTTACGATGCTTACCGCGTTGAACCGTCAGATAGTGCCTGCCGTTAGACTCGACGATATGAATGTAGATTTCCATATCGACTTCTTGACCGATGTTACTGCAAGAGTCCCAGTACTTCTTGCCAGGAAGGTTCTTGACAAAATCCTCCACGCCAAGACGTAGCAACCGCGCAGCATCGGAAGACAACTGGTGAGGCGTGATGAAGAGAATGCGATGTTCCTCCATGAAGTTCCTAACGCGACGAAATAGATCGCGCACGTTCTCCCCTTGCGCACCCGCAGTACATCCATCCTTGCTGAAGAGGTTAAGATAATCCACGTTACACATGTGGACTTCATATCCGTCAGTCTCGTAGCTCTTAATCAGATCAAACAGATCGATGTAGGTGAAGATCGTTGGATTGACCTTGACGATCTCGACGTGATAGCCTGTCGCACCTAGGCGACGAATCACGTACTCTTCCGCTTCCTCAGGATCGACACTGTTTTGATCGATCTCGATGCCAAGCTCGTTCTCTTTGAGAGACTTGTAAAGCTGAAGAGTATCCTGCAACGCGCTATTCTCACCCGTAATGCGAAGAAGCATAGGTTTCTTACTAGCATCGATCATAAACGGATAGTTGTAAAGCGCAGCCGACTTCAGTAACTCCAGAGAGAAACCACTCTTGAAATTGTGCTCGAGTGCGCCGATGACAATCGTTTCCCCGCGACGACCTCCACGGTTTTGACCGAACATCCGATTAAGGCACTGCCAGCCAAAACGAATGACGCCGGCAAGAGATACTTCTTCCTTACCGCGTTCAAAAGCGTCTTTGAGGTTACCTCCCGATTTAAGCGAGATGGTCTCTGTAATCGCAGGATGCTTGTCCCGACTGACGGCGAAGTTAATCTGGTCTAACTGCTCACGCACTGCATTTACGGCTTCTTGAGCCATCTTGATGTTATCCGCATCGATGGCCTTTCCGTAAAAGAACTTCGCTACTCGCCGAGTGGCTTGGATCGTATTGAAGTGAGCAATCTCTCGTCGAACGTGTCGTGATTTGCGCTCTAGTTCTTCTAAAGAAGTTTCGTCGAGGGTAATATAGTCAGATAGGGCGTCGAATAAATAGCTATCATTTGTACAGCAGACGCGCGCGCGTTGCAGGTAGTCGCCGCGATCTATTGGCGTGTTGTGGTCTTGTGACATGGTGTCGTTGATCATGTCGATTAAGGCCGTGGACGTGTCGCGACCTACTTCCGAACTCAATGCCTTGTTTGCAGGTCTGACGTGTTCGAGTGCGACATTAACGAGGTCCTTCGACATTTCACTTCCCAGTGCTCTCTCGAGAAAAAGAAGTGAACAGATGCGAATGAGCAAAAGCCGAGTGTCCATATTGGTCCTCACAGGAGAAATTTGAATGGTTGTGTTGCCGAATGGGCAAGTGGTTTGTCCCCGCGTATTCGCAGTTCCAGAATGGTTGGATCGACGCTTACATAGCGCAGGCATGACGCTTAAGGATGTCCTGTCGATCGAAAAGCTGATGACTATATTAACCCAAGAAGAACTCGTCTTCTTCTACGGGACATTTAACATGGAGTCGATGCCAGTGCCCACCGGCATTCGAGAGTTCTTTCAACCATACAACCTTGCAGATCTGATGCCCGGTCAGACCGAGGTCAATGGCGAAGTCCAAGAAAAATGTCAGTCTCTAATGGATAGGGTTACGTCGTCATTTACTACAATATGTGGTAATCTTAGTGCCGCAGAAATCTTGGGCAGATACGTCTCTATGCCAGATATGGCCGAGTACGTGGTCGCGCCCGCCCTATGGTTTGTGGAAGACAACGTTTTTTGCATCCGCTATTCCCCAGTAGAACCCAGCGTGAGAACCGGAGCTCATATGGATTTCTATTCGAAGGCATGCGAACTGCTCTACAACCACTATGGACCAAGGTCCGTTGCAAATACTGCACTGTTTCAGGAGTACCTGAAGCTGAGGCAGGCGAACAGCATCCTCTAGGAAAAAACTTCGTCAACATTCCACATAGGGAATCAACATGGCATCAAGTATCAAGCGCGGAGACCAAACCAACGTCACCGCCAATCCAATGGGTAAAAAAGTCAGCGACGCGATCATCAACATGTCGAACGCTGGCTCTGGCGTTGCTGCGGCCACTAAAGGCCACGCGGCTACCGGCTTCTCACTCGAAGACTTCCAGCAAACGACCTCGCTCACAGCTTCGGTCGAAACCCGCGTAAAAGCAAGCGTCGACGCTGCGTTCGGCAATGGTTATTATGACACCCTGACGGATTGTCAACGCGATGCTGCCATCATCACCGCACGCGCAGGCATGTCGGTTGAGTCGGCACGCGACTACATTCGCAAGTACGACTCTCACGGCACCGCCGAAAAAGATGCATTTGGCGTGCCAGTGGCCATGGGTTCGGCAGCTCCGTTCGACTACACCATGGATCCGCCTAAACGCGAAATCTCGCAAGAGGTTTTTGACGATCGCAATCTGCAAGGCATGGTTGCCACCAGCATCATGCACAACATCATGGCCTCTCGCCAGACTCCTGCGGCCGAATCGTTCTATCCAGGCTACGCATTGCCTGCAGATGGTACCGGCTTCACCGTTGAAGTCGATCGCCCATTGGTGTTCGATCGCATCAAGCACGACCTGACCGGCGCCACTGCCGACTTCAACAAGCAGCGTCAGTTGCTGTTGAACGCGTTGATGGATCCGACCGTTCTGGCCAGCAAAGGTAACTTGATCGTTCCTTTCTTCGTGACCGGTAATGCCAAGAACAACGAATCGTTCACGACCGCCGTAGCGCCAGCCAACACCACTGTTGCAGGTGAAACATTCCTGACCAACTACTACAAACCTGGTGTTGCACCGTTCTCGCTGTTGGGTATCTCTCAGCATCCTGGCATCGCCATGCTGGGCCAGAACGACCAAACCGATACGCTCGATCACCGTGTCACCTTGCAAGAAATCTTGCTCGAAGTGCGCACCATCAATCCAGCAAATCCAAGCCAGACCATCACCTCGATCATCAGCTACCGCACCGACGTCCTCGGCTTCAGCAGCTTCTTGCCAGCAGGTGAAGGTCAACAACGTCGTTTGGTCTTGAACTTCGAAACTCAAGATCTGCCACTGAGCGTTGATACACTCGACGTGAATGGCGTCGCTGCCTCGGCTTTGGCATTCCTGAATGGTTCGCCCGCAACCTCGAAGCTGCGCTTGAACGTAGCGTTGTCGATCGCAGGTTCCGCAAACCTCGAGTCCTCGGCGATGTCCGTCAGTACTGCCGATGGTCGTATCGACACCATTCAAGAAGTGACCGGCACCGGCAATCGCAAACAGTTCACCCCGATCGAAGACGGCGCTATTTTTGACCAAGTCAAAAATCAGTTCACCTCGATTCGTTTCGTGGGCTATAAGCTCGAAGCGTTCCGCACCAACATCAACCGCCGCGATCAAGGCAAGTTGACCACGAATGAGCGTCTGAAAGATGCACACATTCTGCCATACAGCCCAACCTTCACCGCACAGGTACCCGTCATCGACGGCATCCACAACACGGTTGACGTGTCGATCCCAGCCATGTCGCTGATGATTCGTAACACCAACAACGCCTATAGCCAGCTCTTCACCTTTGAAGCAGCGTTGCAGCAGGCCTCGGACGCTTACACCAAGCCGGTTCCGAATCCAGCCATCCGTGCGATCGGTCGTTACATTCTGCGTCGTCCTTGGTACGACGTCCAGACTCTCGACTTGGCCACCGATATCAACAGCCTGCGTTCACACGAGCGCCTGCAGGATATCCAAGCCGCGATCACCAACAAAATGCGGACCATGTTCACCACCGGTTTCTACGAAACCAACTTCCAGATGGCCATGGCCTCTGTTGGTATCGCTCAGACGGTTAAGCCAAAAATCAAGATCATCTGTAACCCAATCTTGGGTAACTACATCATGACCACTGGCGACAACCGCACCTTGGGCGAAGGCTGGTCATACAGCGTCGAGTTCGACCAAGACATGCGCTTGTACGACGTCGATGCAGATGGCAAAGTGACCTATCGCATGTACTTCATCTTCTCGATTGATGGTATCGACGGTCCTCACCCGCTCAACTTCGGTAACTTCGTTTACCTGCCAGATCTCATGACCAACCTGCCGATCACTCGTGATCAAGCAACGACTCGTGAGATGAGCTATCAGAGCCGCACCTTGCACGTCAACCACTGCCCAGTATTGTTCCGTCTCGACGTAGCGAATCTGGAAACCGCAGTTGCAGAGCGTGTTGCAGTGCCAATCACTCCTGTTTAATACAGGGCGATTGCGTCATCGCACAGAGAAACCCAGGGGCATTGCCCCTGGGTTTCTCTTATGCCGCTATTCATAAAAACACAGTTATACACTATTTAATTGACAACACAGGAGAAGTTGTATGCTTGATATTGTCAGAACCGTCAGAGTCCCAAGATCGGTGTCGATGACGAAGATTGAACCAGACGAGACTAAGCACGATCTTCAGTCGTGCTATGAACTCAACACCGCCTTTACCAACTGGTTACCCTATCCAGTTTACGTGATTGATCGATCGGGCATTGTAAGTAAGGTGCCAAAAAGATCCATGAATCCAAGGCGCATGACAGGCGTTGAAATTGTCAGAACCTGGAATTTTTCAGGCGCTGTTAATTTTGATCACTCAGGCCTATTAGGTGTAACTTCTAGTCTTGAGCTACAAGCCATTCGATCCGCACTACATGCAGCGCAAGATCGTCCAGGACTTATGGATCGTTGCACCGTTCCCGTAAGATACCATTTATCGGAGGAAGATTTCAATGCCGTCGGAAAAAGTACATACCTCTCGGAAGTCGATCTTGTTATCACAGCCGAAGACCCGATGCAATACTACGTCCATCCATCGAGCGAAGCGACGATCCGCTCGGTCAAAGCTAGTGGTGAAGCATACTCCACCTATTGGCAAATTGCAGCGGTAGATAGCCAAAGTGATATAAAGTCACTTTACGTCAACCTCAATGGCGATGTCTTCAAGGTTATTCCGGAGAAGAACCCTGGCCTAAGAGACGGGGTTTATGTCTATACGCGCAACAAAGGCGGTGCTCCGACTGGCGAACTTTTATGCCGTCATCTGTCGTTCGATCAAGCTTTCAAGGAACTGCCAATCTTTGGCACGGCCAAGGAGGCGGAAGCGTACGGTAATCTCGAACAGCGAATGGAACGCGAACTCGAGATCCGTAAGTCCAATCTGAAGATTCAGCTCATGGAGGCGGAAGCTGAAGTGAAGAGACTGGGATTGGAAAACGCAAAGGCGAAGGAGCTTTTTGCAGAAATTCAGCTCGCACGCGAACGGGAAACCAAAGAATGGGAGCGGCGAAATGCAGAATATGATCGTCAGATTGTTGAGCAGAAACAAAGGTCGCAGCGCGAGGCTCAGGAGTACGAGGCTCGAATGCAGCGAGAGAAAGCCGCTCGCGAAGTCGAGTTGCAAAGACTCAAGGATCATTACGAGGCACGATCTCATTTGCGTAAAGACACATCGGAATCCATGAAGCATTTGCCGTTGATCCTAGGCGGTGTAGCCGCACTCGCCGTTTTCTTTAAATAGTGGGTCAAGTGAATGAAAGCAAGGGACATTGTACGCAGTGAAAAAATCCCCCAGATCAATCCGGATATTGGCGGGGGGTACATTCGAACGCAGCAACATACGTTCGAAGACTTCATCAAGGGGGTGGTCCAAGCTGTTGCGAGGCGCTGTCCTCCAGGCATACGGTTCATCAATGCAAGGCGTTGTACGCCAGCAGAGGAGTTTGCGTTTGCGACTCAGAAACGTTACGATGCATCAACGTACGAGTTCGCTCCGTCGACGATGTACCTGACGCGTTTCGAGTTCACGTACCTGAACCAACCATTAACCCCTGGACATCTCTACATGCCGTACTTCGAATACGGCGACATTTGCAAGATCAAGGGTGCTCGCTACACTGGCGCTGCCGTACTGGCAGATCGATTCATTAGCGTCACTTCAGATGGTATTTTCGTCCCTCTGACTTGTGATAGACTCAACTTCTCTCGCCTGACTCATCGCTTCTATGAGGATGGTAAGCGAAAGGTGGACTACGTGATCTGGTCAACGATCTATCACAACGCTAAAACCAAGCCGACAGGAACCAGTGCGACCGTCACAATGAACACCTGTGTGCTCCACTATCTTCTTTGTGACCTAGGACTGAGAAAGACGGCCGAACTATTGGGGGTCGAAGGTTTAGAAGTCGGCACGGATCGAACCACGAAGCAGCGTTTACAAAACGAGGATTACGTGATTTTCGAATCCGATGGACTTAAGCCAAAAGGGTATCGTGATGGGGCGTACGTGCCAACGCGTGTTTGGCTTGCAGTCCCTAGACGAGTTCTTCGCGAAGATGAAGTGAGCGAACGAAACGTGATCCGAGGCTTCGTTGCCTCGTTCTATTACATCGTCGACCACTTTCCAAATCGCACTACACTGGAGTATCTCGACCAGATCGACTTCTGGCGTATTCTGCTCGGTCACGCGATCTTTGCGTCCAGAGAGGGCGACGGCACATTACTCAATCTCATCCAAGTTCACATGGAAACCGTGGGTCGATACGTCGATCCGCTAAGTTCCACATGGGCTGAGATGACGGGGCTCAAGATCGAGACGTTCCAAGACCTCTTGTGTCACCTCATGGTGACGTATACCAAAAAGACAATCGAGTCTGCGGAGTCCTCAACGAGCATGTATGGTAAATCGCTCTTGGTACATCGCTTCATTTTTGACGATGTAGTCAAGATGCTATTCAACCTGCTCTATCGACTTCAGCCCCTGTTCAATAAGAAGACCCCGTCCTTTCAAGACGTGGACTCGGTTTTCAGAAAGAACTTTAAGGCGTTCGAGATCACCAAGCTCAATCGCGCAAGCCACCCCGAGATTGAGTCGGCTTCAGTAGCGTCACACTGCATGGCGTTCCGCATGACGACGCGAGTCGTTTTACAGGCCAATGCCGCAGGTAAGAAAGTGGAAACTTTCGACCCCTACGTCATGGGACTAGACGTCTCTATTGCAGAAGTTTGCAATTACTTGGCGATCACCAAGAACGAACCGACCGGCCGCGGTCAGATCAATCCTTACGTGTTGATCGAAGACGGTAACGTTGTTCGCAAGCAAAAATTCCTTGCCTTGACCGAACATACTCAGGCCATGCTCCGTCGTCGCCAATGAAACGACGGAGAGTTATACACTATCAATTTGCCAACTAACCGGAGATGTTTATGGCTAACCCAAACTCACTGAGTCGAAGCGAAATCGACGTCGCACTGAAGCATTTCGAAGACTTGCTTTTAGGCTCTCGTTCAGAACTCCGCGCGCTGTACTACGATCACGCGACAGCCAAGCCCGAGATAGGGCAGCATGCATCCGTATACATCGGGGACTATCTCGGATATATGCGAGACGTTGAGCGCGTAGATCTTGGCGACCCTCGCGCCCTTCGTCAGTTGCTAGAAGATTGTGCAAGTGCTCTCGTTGGCAACTGGCTAGACAAGTACGCCCCGTCGAACATCTATGCCGAATTAACACAGCAAGAGCGCCAGACCGCTTCAGCTTCAACCGCGCAAATTGCTGAGTTCTATAACGCGGCCAGCCGCGGAAGATCCGGCTTCGGTGGACAGTCCCGCGGCGGCTTTGGAAGCGGCCTAGGGTATTCTGGCAGTAGTCAGCAAACATCCGCGTCAGGCTTCTTTGGCGGACAAAGCAGTCGCCTACCAGTCAGTCGTCAGGAAGGTCGTCGACCAATCACTGGCGGTGAAACCGAGCATGAAGAACCAGAAAGCCGCATGGGTTTCTTCTCTGCCCGAGAGGAAGTCTCTACGGCTCGAGATCAACGTCAGCCCCCTCAAGCACCACCTGCGCAAAAAGTCGCAGAGAAACCACAGGAGAAAGTAATGAACGAGGCGATTTACATGCAAGAACTACTACACGCAACCAATGGCATTCTGCGCAACATGACGCGCGGTGACCAGCAGTCGCGCCTCTTATCAGAAAAGGACACCGAAACCTATTGCGAACGCGCATCGGTTATCGACGCACTTCGCAAAGGTGCTGCTACGGGCGGACCGGTATTGGAAATGGACACCAATGCCCCCGTTAAACCTATCTTCTTGGGAGCGTTGGTAGACGTGACGCCCGAGCTTCCGGCAATCATGGTCTTGAAAGCAGGCGTTGCACAGCAGGAAACCTTGCAGGATGTCGACCTGAGCGAAACCCCGATCTATGCGATTCGTTATAGCTACAACGACTGGGGTGTACCAAAGGCAGGTATGGATCCATCGCTGATCGACTATCAAGGGAAGACGCATGAGGCGAACGTCGCCTATCTCGCCCGCCTTGAGCGTTTCGTCCCACTGCATGACTTTCGTGCACTGGTTAAGTCGATTACCGACCACGTCAACGACTGGCTATTCATCCATGCGCCAGACGTGTCGTTGGATTCGTACGCGATCGACGGTGATGCGCTAGGCGAGTATCTGAAGATGCGCGGCCTTCTAGAAGCCAAGCAAGCATGGAGTCTACATGCCGAGCAAATCGCAACCTTCTTGAACCCAACCTTGTTGGGGCCAGAAGAGTCCGAAAGCTACTATTACCTGCGCCGTTGCGAAGCTCTCCTGAAACTACCCATGCGCTCTGTGCAATTTCCTGTAGGTGCAACGCTTGACGTGACACAGCCGATGCTGGTTACGCCCAACTCGACACCGGCGCTTGCCAAGCTGCTGGCAAACTGGTTCAGTCAGTCCAATGCAGCAGATACGCACACGATCGTGTTCGAAGATGGCCGAACAATTCAGGTCATCAATCGTAAAGGTCGTTTCTATCTGAAGGCATAAACGACCTTGGTCACTGGGGAGAAATCCCCAGTGACCAATGTTCTTTTTTTTTTAGTCGTCGGTCGAGAACGCGTCATCGACCTTTTCCTCAGAGTCCTTAGCCGAAGCCTTGTCGTCCTTGGTTTCCTTTACGTCCTCGCCATCCCCGCCGACCTCGGTGTCGCCTGACTCATCTGAGTCACCTTCACCGTCGTCAGCAAAGTCATCGACGAAGTCGTCTCCGCCACCTTCACCGTCACCACCTTCCCCATCTGACCCCTCGCTATCTCCCTCGTCCGATCCGCCGGAGTCGCCGCCACCTGACTCTCCAGCGTTTTCGTCATTGTCTTCCTCAAGTTTAGCCATGAATGCGTCAGTTGCTTTATTGACGCCGTGGTTCATCTTGATCAGTTTCAATGCTACTTCGCGGATACCATTTGACAGGTTACGGTGATCGACCAAGAAGTTCTGAAGAATCGCATCTTCGTTCTTGAGATCTGCAAACAACTCGAAGACTTCGGGCATGATACCTCGGTCTTTAAGCCACTTACGTTCAAGGTAGGATTTGATCATCTTCTTAAGCATGTCGGTAGCGTTGCCCAGTGAGCTAAGTTGCGTATTCGGATCCGTACCAAACAGGTCTGGACTGATCGCGGCTTCGAGGATAGCCTCCAGGCTTTCGCTGTATGCCTTGAACTCTTCGAGCTGTGCAGAAAGCTGATTGAAGTCAGGTCTTGGCAACGTGATTTGCATGTTGTTTAGATGGTGGAGTACGATCTGACGATCCGTGTTTTTGTCAGTTACGCCGAGCGTTGACAAAGTCTTACGGTTCTTGGCCACGATCGCCTCAAGTTCTTTCATCAGCGAACCATGGGCAATCACATACTTGCGTACGTGATCGGTAAGCTGTGGACAGAACGTCTCTTGGTGCACGATTGCACGTTTAGCACTCAACAAGTTAGTTTGCAGAATCTGCGCCACATAGTTCACGTCAGCAGCGGAGTTAATCGCTTCAGTCGGAACACCCAAGGCGGCATTGTGTCGATTCTCAAGTAACTCCTCGAGTTCAGTATTGACCTGAACGTTGTTGGCTGTCACGTTCTCCATCTCGATCGTCGTCGATGGAATACGAGGGTGGCCGCTGATCGCAACTTGGAGACCAGCGTTTTGCAGGTACGATGCGATGTGCGCTGGGTTTTGTTCCCCGATAGGGAACTCTCCCGAGGTCTGTCTCGCCAGTTCATGAATGACGAACTCGATGGTTCGATCCGGATCTGGGTCACGTGGATCGAGCTGTAGATTAAGTTTCCGATAGTTAATCGAATTCTTAATCATCGCAAACACGTTGGCCATGCCAGCAATAGCACGATAACTTGCCAGCAGCTTAGTGTTTTCGATCAGCGATTTACCAACGCCGTTCTCGTTGTAGTCAAACGCGAAGTACGTCATGTAGTTGGTCGGGATGAACAGGAGCTGCGTCTGCATCTGCATACAGGCCCTAGCAAACATGATTCGACGAACTTCTTCAGAATAGCCTAGCTTGGCATCGGTGCCAGCATTGATGCCATTCTTGAAACGCTGAGCCAGATCTTCTTCAACGACCTTGGAGAAAATATGAAGCATTGCTTCGTCATTCGTTCCAGTATTACCAAAGTCAGACAGCGTCATGCGCATCCGCTCTAGCATCTGTGAAGTTTGTCCAGTGCCTTGCTGGTTTCGACCAAACTGACGATAGAAGTCATGGATTGATGTCTTCTTAACGAACTGGCCATTTTGATCTAGTACAACGTAATACCCTAGGTGTTTCGTAGGGTTAGACGGTGGGTAGACAGGGAATACAGATTCGGAAGGGAAGTCAAAAACCAATGGCTCGCCATCGGCATCGTACTCTGCCTTGCCAGTACGATTCGACATGTCCAATACCGTAGCTTGCCGATACAAACGAGGCTTGTAAAGGCCGGTAACATCAACGTCCAAGTCTAAAGATTCGGTAGACAGCGTATTCGCCATCCCATAGGCCTTAGCCATGCGTTCCTGACGAAGCTTCTCCATCAGCTCGCCAATCTTTAGCACGTCAGTATTGTCACTGACGCTGATGCCAAAGTTGACGTGACCCACCACTGGATTAAAGTTAGGATTCACGCAAGTATTGAAGTTTTCAGTCGCTAATTCGCGAAAAGACTTCTGATTGACCGTGTGGCCTGGGTTACCGATGATCCCAATGTTTCGAATCGCGCCATCAGGCGTATAGACGTCCGAGAAAGCTTCGCTAGACACCTGACTATGTCCGGCATTGATGATGGTGTCGATCCTACTTCTAGGGATAACTGCCAGCGCCTTAGAGCCAGTCTCGAAGAGTGTCTGTCGCAAGAAGCTCTTGAGCTTGTCGATTATTTTATAGTCATCCTCGAGGTGCTCAGAAATCCTTTTGTTCAGTATCGCAGCGACCTCGCCAAGGGCATCAGAATTTGATTCGTAGATCAGACTTACGGTGATCAAATCCTTGGGGGACAGAATCTGACTAATCAGTACCTGAATGGCCAGTTCCATCTCAGGGAGTAACTGAATGATATTCTCTGAGTCAATGACTGACTGCATGCTGCGACTAGTGACGCTTCTTGCGTACTGAAGTTGACCGTTCGCAGGTAGGTCTTCTTGGGTAGGTGGTTGCCTAGAGTCTCTGATGAGGATCGAACGAAGCTCGTCGATTTCGGTACTGACCCCGCCTCTTCCTTTAGTTAAGTCGCGCGATTTACGACGCTCTTTTTGCAAAAACACCATTCGTGGGTCCATAACGTCTCCGGAGGCATCATGTCAGAAGCACTTTATAAAATCTACCGAGACGGCATTGTCGGTCTCGTAGGGCTAATGGTCTACAATCATAGGATTGAGGCTACGCTCATGAATACGGCTTTAAACGAAGACGGTTATGCGGTTAGCGATAACCCTTTGCAATGGCGCTACTACATGAACATGGCTGGCGAGTACCACGATTGGGATCGTCAATATATTTCAGGTATCAATTCGGACGGTTCGCCATTCATTAAAATTACCATCGCTGGCGCAAGTGGTCCGATCGAAGTCGATCTTACGAAGAACTTGATCCACGGACTGAACGCAGACCCTAGTATCTCGTTAGTCTACGCTTTTGGAACCGACGCGTATCGGCAGCTCGTGGCGAAGTACCCCAATAGCGAAGCATTGATTTTCGGCATTTTCTTTCCCGTTGATATTGAAGTAGCCGTTGAATCCGAAGATGGCGACATTTTGTTTATTGGCGGTTACGAGAGAATCGTCAATGGCGATCGTCATTACTTCAGAAAAAGCGAAAGGGCGAACACCGTCGGCATGAACTACATCGAAGAGAATGAGGTCTCTCTCATCGATGATTTAGAAACATGGATTAAGAACATGATCTTCAGGTGGTTCAATCGCGATTACGCGATTATCGAAGATCTTTATTACGCCTGCTTTAGGTCATTGACCCATGTATTCGCAATTCCAAGGATCATGAAGTTCAGGTTGGATCGCTGCAAGACATCTGAAGCCAATCGCTTCCACATTAGACAGTATCTAGATGACTTTGGCGGGATCGGACGCGTAACAGATCACCTACCATTGAAAGCGATCCACTACCTGTATCGCAATGCCGACATGCTTGCGCATGAGGCTGGTCGAAAATCCACGGCCTCCGATCTGATCAAAAACTTCTTAGACGACTGCCAGGTCCCGCTGACCAACCATCGTTTAAGACAAGATCTGACCTCGATAGAAGAAAACTACATCCCGATGGCCTATGCCGATACGAAGGATTTGGGTCGAGTCAAATCGAGAGCAGGTAATCGTTCATTGGGGATCGAAGCGTTAGAGGAGAAGATCCTTCCGGTAGCACCGCAGAACATCTACGACCTCGAACGAATTGTAGAAGAGGAGAAGGATGCGATCGCTTCTCGTTACGCGGACTATGCACCAACGAAAACCCTAGAATCGAGGATCAGCCTCGCATCGCCAGAGCCTCGTTATCGCTTCATCGATCTGCTGATGAACCTGTGGGCTTTCTCGGTCGCAGCCAATCAATACAACGCAAGCGTGATCATTAATCATCCGATTACCGGAAGGGCAACGGCTATTTCGACGAGAAATGCACTGGCACTAAGCTATTACTGTTTCTCGATCGGATACCACAATGTTGTTCCAGAGACAGTCCCTGACTTTAAAGTCAACTTTGTTCCGAAATCGTCCACCTTCACACCAAGTGGACATTTGCCATTCCCAAACGTCAATGGGCTGTACTCGCTTTATCGATACGTCTACAACAAAGACTTTATCGATCGATTCCACGGAACGGTAGAGCCGACATATGCCTACCCCACAACGAGCGCGTTTTATCAGGACGCTAAGAAAATATATGCCGATCTACTCAGGCGTGACCTGATGATTTCGACAACCCCTTCCGCAGAGATTCGTAATCGCGGAACAGAACTCATGTCGCGTTATTTCTGGTTCGACTTTGATCTGGATATATTCAACGGTCGACAGTACGCGGAGTTACTGTCATTCCTCGGACTGGACTTCAACGGCCTCACGCAGCAGCAGATTCTCAGGTACTATCAAGACCTGATCATCCGATCGCTAGGAATGGATATTGAGTCTGAAGACGCAGTTCGTAGAAAGCAAGACGTGGCCATCGAAGCCATGCGCTTCTTTAGCAGCTACGCCGTGCACTATGTCTATTCGACCAGTGCAGGAAAACCGCTATGGCTAGGTACGTCAGTTCCTCGAGTATTGACCAAGGCACTGACGAGTTACAACGTACTGGAAAACCCAGTCGTTGCTGCGTCGACCGCACTAGCGACCGCTCCTACGGTCGAACTCTTCAACAGAGGTAGTCGATTAATCTCGACGGTCACGAATAACCCATACGTACCTGACATGCAAAATCGCGTCAGTACATCCAAGACAGTACAAGTCTCGGCACGGCAAACACTGGCCTCACCGTCCGCGACTCCGACCACGAGGCTGGGAGTTAATTACCTTTAAAAGGGAGCATAGCGATGATCAATGTTGATCCAGATGGACTGCAACGTTTAGCTGAGATATATAACCAGCGCTTTAATGACTTTGTCATTGAGGAGAACTCGCTCGCCGTCCAGCGAGTAGTCCCCTCTGGCAAGAATCGAGTGAAGGTTTATTATCGATGCCAAGCGAAGTCAGGTAGATTCTTCGATCGCACGACATCCGTTATCCGGTATTCTTTGTGGGAAGTTTTAAGTCAACGTCTCCCCAAGGAAGAAGTAGGGTTCCGCCTTTATGCGATGTCGACCTCCATTACTGACGTTCTCATGGCGATTCGCCAACAGGCCGAAGTCTTTCTGACAGGAGACGACGTTTTTATTGACGGAATTACCGGAGAATATGTGCAAATCCTTTGTCGACCAAACTCGATAGGATGGTACGGTTCAATCTCGCTTAGAGTCACTAGCCCATAGAGACCGACATGAATTTTGAGAAATCCGCTTTACAAAATCTCAAAGATCGTTTGTACTTAGAGTACGAACCTTTCTTGGTTTACGGAAACGCAATCCAAGTAAAAGAAGTTACTCGTGTCAGAGGAAATCCGGCTCGAGTGAAGGTAACGTTCGATGTAGACATGTACAAAAGACCTGTTGTTAGGGAAGCGGTGATTCTCAAGCATGGCAGGCATCAGCGTAGAACCATTGAGCTGGATCGCGAAAATCTCGATTCTCACCCAGAGAATCCAGCGTTCGGTCTGATCTGGCAGAAGCCAGCGTCTACGCCTTTGAACGTCGCTAACCTTTTGTTATTTGTAAATGGATTCCTAGAAACGAGGATATTATCTTCCGATCTAGAGACCATTGATATGACCAAAAACCCCATTGTCCTCCGGATCAAGGAAGAAAGTCTTTTCTACTTTGGCACGGTCAATGTAAACTTGTTGTAGGAATCATCTGATGACCACTCTATCACGAAGAATCGGCACCATTCTCGAATGCGTGAACTTCCCGACCCTACGTCATGCTGCTACACCGTACAATGCCACTGTTACCGAAGCCAAGGGGCTGTCGGTCGGTCGCAAGGCTTCGGTCAAGGTGCTGCTTGATCCCAATCAGTCACAGTTCAGCCTAGCTGGCACTAAGCCAAAAAAGGTATCGACTCGGCAGGTAACGGTTGCACGAAGCACCTTGACTGATTTCGTCAACGGTGACTTTTCGATGCTTCTCGATGACGATGGACTCATCGAAGTCGGCGAAGACGTAGAGACATCACTACCCTTGCGTCTCGCCCAATTGGGTTACGAAGATGACAAGCTAGTGGTCGAAGACCTCGGCAATGGACAGTTGCGACTGAGCGTCCTAGACGGCTCACCAAACTTTTACGGCGCCCCAGTCACCATCGATTACATCCTTGATCATCCGTCGGCGATTAACGGTACTACATTGAACGGTCAATATAATCGTTCTAGCCTAGTGGTATCGCCGGTGCCGAAGACTGTTCGCGATGACGTATTGTTGATTGCTCGCACGGACTATCCGTTCGCATTGGAAACAGCAGGCATGGCAGGCGCGTATGCCGAAGAGTTTCTACTGACACTTCCGCCAATTACCGACCTTCGTGATCTCAATGTGGCGATTGTCAACGAAACTACCGGAAAGTCAATGACGTTTGAGTTCAGGAATAATTTCGGCTCAGATTTATGGAGCGTCTACGTGATCGAAGACATGTCGGATGGTACTGTCACTACGAATTCGGTTCAAGTCAATGACGGCGCCGCGCTACGATTCTTTGCCTTAGGCGACGAATACGGAATGTCTGTCGTTGGTGCTGCTAACGCCTTCAATGATTTTGTCAGCACCTCTGCAAATCGCGGCTCACTACCTTCCATTTTCACTGGCGCAAATCGCAGTTTCCGTTTCTACGGTAACCTGACCCAAGCGACAACTCAGGCCATTGGTCTAGTCGCAAACGGTCTAGATCAGGCGTAAGGAGAATTTCATGAAACTCAGTCAAAATGTCATCACTGCGACAAACGCATGGATTCCTGCATTCGTCTTCCGTCCAGAACGAATGGTCTTCCAAGGCCTTCGCACTGAAGACCCGAATGGACAGTCCGTGGTCGCGACATTCAAACAGTACACCAAAGACGTTGCGAGACTGAGCCAAGACGAACTGGCTACCGAGAAGTTCCGCATCAAAGAGATCCCGTACAAACGAATGGATCTCAATAACTTGCCGTTCCCTCGCGGCGTTAATGACATTCTTGACGTGACGCTTGAAAATGTGGTAGCATACCTCGTTCGCTCCGGATTTGATGTGGTCGACGAAGATCTGTCCGTGACCGTTGATGGCGGCACGGTCACAATTGCCGCCACCGAATCCTCATTGCTGTATTGCGGCAGTTTCACCGTTGGCGCGGTCGCGTACTGATACTGGAGCTAGCGCATGTATATCGGAACCCCAACCGTTTGGAACATTGCGCTCAGCACAGCTAAGGCTCGAGGAATCCCTTATCGGATTCCTCAGTTTAGTACTGTGAATGAAGCGATCAATGATCCTTTCGTCATTCCCTACCTGCCAACCGACCTCAATCGCGGAATGCAGGTTACTGACGATTACGATTTTAACACCGATAGCGATCTGGTGAAGATTGCACTGTTCTGCATCGGAAATCGTGGACTCACGCCAGTGATTGGTAACGGGACAATGCCGCCGACCAATTTGCCAAAACCCCACGCCTCAACCGACGCAGCGCTTTACGGACACGTCCCGTTCGTCATCAAGCCAGTGACCAATGATCTGACCGGCGCTGATCGACACCGATTCCGACTTCGTCGCACGATCGAAATCGACGGTGAACTTTATGCCGCCTATTACGGTCGCGTGGTTCCGCCTGTGACTGGCGATGTGGAATTACTGGTGGAATTGACGTTGCCAGGTCAAGCAACTCAGACCTCGGTGTTCACGCCTACGGTCAACAATCTTCGTCTCTCAGACCCCGACGTAAGTGGTAACAACACCTACACTGCGGTTCGAGCGAACTATCCCGATACCTTCGAGTTTACTGCGCAGGATGTCGCGTGGTTCGAAGAGGCGTGTACACTGCTTTACGGCGATCCCTCGTATGCAAGATTCAGCGAAATCGCGATCTGCACAGGTGTAGATAAACTGATCAATGGTCGTTACCCCAACGAAGGCGGCGCCTTCCAGCCATTGAGTAGTGTCTACTATGAAACTGTTGGTACGCAGGCTTACACCTTTAATAACACCGAGGTAGTCGCCTATGGCACGCCAGGATTCAGTCTCAATGTTGACACCGGTGCCTCAGAACGACTGTTCGCTCGAATCGAGTAAAGGGTATCACGTCCTTTCAATAGACCCTGGGAGTCGAAAGGGTTTAGGCATTGCCATTTCTGAAATCAATGGCGACTTGATGTCAGTTAAACACGTGTGCACGATTAACCTCGTACACCAGTGTAAGCTCGACAACCTAGACCCTAGCATGACCAATCGACTCTTTACGCTTAAGAACGTCCTGTGTCGAATGATGAAGGCGTGGGACGTGAAGGCGGTCGTGATTGAGGATTGTTACTTCAGCGGGATACCCCAGGCCTACCGCGCATTAATTTCAACGATCTGCACGGTAGAAGACGTGGTCAATTCCCAGTTAGGACTTGGCGAATTGGTCAAGTTCACCGCATCTCAAATCAAGGTAGCGGTCGGTGCCGTCGGAAACAGCGGCAATAAACTGGAAGTCCGCAACGGTCTTCTCAAGATCGATAGCAGGTACTTGCAATTACCCGTGGTGCAAATCTACAATATTCTCGATGAGCACTCAGTGGATGCAATCGCTGTCGGCTATGCATTACATCGCAGGAGATTGGAGCATGAGTATTCGAAGACTTTCGATGATCCTTGGAGACGTCGAACTTAAACGGGTTGAATGCGGGGAGAAATGGGCAAGTGAGCTTAGCAAAGCATGCGAGGCAGTCAATCGAGACTGTAATGGAATCGCACTTGCCGACATTTACGACGGTGTCGACCAGGCCACTAAGGACGCGTTAGAGTCGGTACTGGTCATGTCTGAAGAGGACTTAACTGGACTTATCGACGAGGTCTATCGGATCAAAGAGGGCGGCACGCTAGGTGGGGTTGATCCCAAGGAAATGTATGTCCTTGCCGTTACGTCGTCTTTCGGGACGGTAGTGGTAATTATCAACTTTATTGTGATCGCACTTTACATCGCCACCGCGAACACGGTAGAACCCTTGCCGGAAAGCTACGTCATCGCCGCACTAAGCGGATTGATCGACGCTTATCTCTCGACGCCATAAAGCTAGACTACCGACTCCTAGGAGTCGGTAGTCTAGTAATTTTATGTCCCGATGAGCATTGGTCGAACCATCTTAAATGCCGATTGATCGACCTCCCCGCCTGAAAAGAACTCGGGGAGATTTGACTGGTTGTCAGTAGATGTTGCCGGAGTCTTACCGTCCAAAGGCCTGAAGATCTGCACGATCGAAAAAGGTTCTTTGCGCAACATGAAAGACAAGAACCTCCCGAAAGTGTCGACTAACGGAAAACCCACACGACCTACAGTATCTGGATACATCGTTCGACCGTTGAAGGCAGACTGTTCAGGAATCCTAAATCCAACGTCATAGATCGGCGTATCGATCACAACAACAAAGCTCTGTGGCAACTTCAGTATCCCGCGGATACTAACGTCACTTTTGAGACGATCGTTGTTGATGTTACCTGGATTAGAAAGACTGTAGAAGTCCACCGACGAGAAGTCCACGACATCCATCGATAAAGCAACTTGCGTCACTAAGTCCAGCTTATGCATCTCAATCCTGACGATACCCTGTTTGCGATTGACCACCTTCAAGATATCGTGCTCGCCATGTAAAATACCAGCGATGAAGACCATAACCGATTTGTTCGTCAGGTCTCGACCAAGGCTGATGATAGAAGCATCATAGAGACTGATGCCGGACTCAGCCTTGATCATAGTGTCAGTCATTCGATGCAGGCTAACCTCGCCAACGTCAGTAAAGTTTAAGATTCCAATAGCGTTGTCAATCGCCGCGTCCATTGTTCTTGCGGCGTCTTTGATTCGAACGCCACTGGTTGAGGGTTCGCTATAGTGCCCATAGCCACCAATAACAAAACAGCAATTCCGTTGAACATGTTCATAGTCTCCGTCTTTAAACTCTACGATGGCATCTGGTGCCTCTGCGGGTAAAAGTCCCTCCGCGTCTTCGCGATAGGGACTCGCTCTTCTTGCAACGATTCCGTGATTCCAGCCGTCCACGAAACGTACATATTTTTGTTGACGGTAGTTAATGGGAACAGTGGTACCGCCTAGCCCCAAGTTACCTAGCGTCCCTAACCAGAAACTTACGGTCTGATCGCGAAACGGCGCATTTGAAGATCGTAGCTCCAAAATGTCTAAATAGACTGTCCCACTGATGGCTGGGTTGCTCAATTCCAAGTGCCCAAGGTCATAGTCTGTCAGTACGGTAATAATGGAAATGTTCGACACGTCCATCTCCACAGGGAACCCGTGAGTTCCTTTTTTTCTCAAGAAAGCAGTCTGTAGCTGGTACATGGCGACTCCAGTAGTATGTTATGACTAGCCCAATCCATAGGATACCGGAGCACTTTTATGCCGATTGTAACCACGTATCCGTACGATCCAACCGGTGAAAACCCAGCGAACTTGATCGAAAACGAAGTCCATGTATTAAGCCCGCCAACCGAGGCAAGGTACGCTCACTACATTATTCCAAGCTATGCCCCGTTCTTTGGCAACAGCCTTGTCATCAAACATGACGTCAATGGCACGTGGATCGATCTGGTAGAAGGAGAGGATTACCATCTCGCCTATCCGGTCTCCGAAGCACAAGAGGCATTAGGGATTTTGCTCTATGGCGCGATTTTGTTCATCGATCGCTCCCTAGATGGTAACGTTTCGCTCGACTATCAAACCATCGGCGATCGTTTCGCACAAAACGACACCCTAGCCTTAAGGAACGTGTTTTCCTTAATGGCTGAACTCACTTATTACACATGGGACATGGTCATCGGCCAACCGTTCAACTATGTCCCCGATTATCATCTTCACGATGAGTCCGATCAAACCATGCAAGACGTCGTCAATTCACTGACGGCGATTCTTGCCTTACTCGGAGCAGGCAATATGTCCGGAGAAGCAATTAAACCGGGTATGGTCATGATGACGACCACGAACTTCGTCGACGCGGCGCAGGTCGCGGCGTTCATGGGTTACGGCGTCTGGATCAGAGTCTCAGTAGGGCGATATCCAGTGGGTGCAGGATCGTCCACTGACAGTGACGGAAATACCTTAGTCGTCAATGGCGGGCAGCAGTTTGGCGTCAAAGAGGTCGTGCAGAACGAATCTCAAGTCGCCAACCACGTTCACCCAGTACATTTAAACGGTCCAGGTGGCGATCCCGTCCGAAACTTCTCATCATGGAAGACTGACGCGAGTGGTAACTATGCATCGACGTCAGATACCGGCGTATGGGCGGATAACCTACTCGCCTTCCCAAGAATCGAGAAGTTTGGCAACCGCACAACCTTCGGTACATCCACGCTGCTCGGAGCGCCAAGTCCGGTACAGCCAATGACGAACCTCCCACCATCGGAAGGTTTCTACTATTGGAAGCGATTGAGTTAAGAGGTAATCAACATGCCAGGACAATACCCCCTAGATCTGACAGGGACGGCGATCAGTAATCGGATCGTTGCACAGCCCTACACGATCGACCAAGACCATCCTCGCGTATTCGTACCGAGCGGCGGCCCGTTCTACACGATGGGATTGCAGATCCGTAACGCTGAGACCAATCAGCTTCTCCAGCCGGTTTTAGATTACACGGCGCTTCACCTGCATGAACGCGCAACCATCGAGTCGTCCAAAGAAGTCTGTTGTTATATTTACATCAAGAACACGGATATCGACTCAATCACGATTACTCGCCAAGTAGTAGGCGGCGAGTACGAGAACCTCTACGATCAACTCCTGCAATTCCTCCAAGACAATTCGCAGTTTGATTACAATACGGTCAGTTGGTCTCGCATCATCGGTAAACCAGACAGCTTCCCGCCAGCAGCGCATTTCCATCTGCCGAATGACTGGCATGGATATACTCAGGTTATCGCGCTGCTAGACCGTATCCGCGTGTTACTGGAACAAGGCGATGCGCCGAGCCTGTCGGCCGTCTACAATTATCTCGAGGCTCGTGCACTAGAGATCAAGGCCGAGCTGGCTGTAATGGACGGCGATGATTTCAATCAGGCCACTAGGTTACTCGATCGAATCCGTACAACGATGATCATTGGTGCAGGCAATTTCGAAGGCGACGCCAACGGGTTGTTCTACTCGCTGCGAAGCTCGGATGCGACTAATCGCTTCGTGACCAATTTGGAGAACTACGAGGCACAAGGGACAACGATTTATGTCAGAGATCCTTTGGGCACCCATGAGTTTGACGATACCACGCGATATGGCGTAGTCTCGGCCATAGAAAACAGCAATGAGGCATCTTGGCATTTCCGCAAGAAACACGCCTTTGGCTTTGGCGCGTTTAGTCGATCTGGCACGAATCGTATTGCATTGCGAGCCAAGATGTCATGGCAGGTCACTGCAAAAGACGGTATCAAGTTGCTATTGGACGATGGCTTTGACATCGACTACGGTACCGCTCACTCCGACAACGCATTGATCTTGCGTCCCGGTCAGTCGGTCGAGGTCGAGCTGATCGGATCCGGTGGTGCAGGAGGAGGGATCTTCTCGACTGTAGGCGAGGCCAATTCTGCCCAATATAACACCATTCGAAATCCGACATTGCACGACGCTCGGCTCTTTGTCGATGGCACGTTAATTGGCATCGCAGAAGGTGGTCGTGATGGACAGAACGCTGTTCTCAGCGGCGGTGCTTTCCAAAACACCCCTCAGGGCGGCATGGGGGGTCTGGCAGCAGGGCTGTCTCCTGAGGGGACGAGTGCCCCGCCAATTGCTGGCGTAACCATTGAGTACCTGACCGTGCGATCTGGCAATGACGGCAGTGATGGCGGGTATTTCGTTGACCAGGTTACGCTGGCCAACAATCTCCCGCAGGCATTAATTGGCGGATATCCATACCCATCAACCATCCCAGTGCTGGGTCAAAACCTATACGGCTACGACAACCCAACGACTGCTCGTATTGCAGAGCGACCAGAGCAACCGAACGTGCTTTACCTGGGAGCAGGCGTCGGTGGTAGTGGAAAGACTCCGATTACCTATCCCGGAACTCCTGGTCGAGCGATCGCAGCAACAGGTGGCGGCGGTGGTTATCTTAAGGTTCGCTTGGTGAATACCAGCAGCAAGAATGTACTGGTCGAAGCCTATGTACCAAAACCTCGCTTCAATGTTTTCCCAACGACCGCTGACCCAGCTTACGTCTACTACCAGCCCGCCTCTGGCGCTGCTGTTGTGAAGAAAACGGGTTCCACCGCGGTCATCGAAAGTCCCACTGTGGGCAACGGCACCTTCACCAGCGGTGTCTTCGAAGTCCGCATTCCCGCGAACACCTCCAAGGTATTTGCGGTTTACGGTCCGGGAGGCGGTGGTGGCGCTAGCATCGAGAACGGCGTTGGTGTCGTTACTAGCGAAGCGACGTCCGGTACGGCGTCGACGATCGAGCATCTAGAAACCAACTTCATGATCGCTACCGTCAGTGGCGGAAACCACGGCACTAGCGGCAACTACGACGCCGGTAGTTTCGTAAACGGTACTATCGGAGGTCCAGCGGGACTAACGATTGATCCAGGTCCACATGACGTTGACGTCATCGGTTTCCAAGTTGGTTTCCCTGGCTTAGGTTCTGGCGGCGGTGCTGCCAAGGACTTTGGTTATAGTGCAGGTGGAGATGGCGCTCCTGGTCGCACGTCAGACGGCAACGGCTATGGTGGCGGTGGTGGCGGTGGCGCCGAAGCTGTGATCCGGATCAGTGCCTCGAACGATCCGCTTAATCTGCGAATCACGATCGGTGAAAAGGGCCTCGGTGCAATTACGACCGATGGCATCGATGGGCAAGATGGCGCGCAGGGCGCGATCGTCATCAGTTAACGAAAGGGGACTTTCATGTCTAATCCAAAGCAAATGTCCTACGACGAGTTCTTGGCAGCCGCCAAGGCTTACGGAATCGATCCAGCGGGAGCTGCTGCGATCATGCTCCAAGAATCGAAAGCGAAATCTTTCGATGACCTAGGTCGTCCGTACATTCTCTTTGAACGACACTACTTCTACAAGGCGGTAGTAAAGTACAAAGGGGTTCGTCTAGCAAAAGAGCTGGCGCGATCGCATCCGACGCTATGCAACGCCTCCGCGACTCCAGTAGGTGGCTACGGTACTTCTCTTCAACAGTGGGAGAAGTTCGACGCCGCCAAAGACTTCTGTCGCGAGGCTGCGATCGAGTCTTGCTCCTGGGGCGTTGGTCAGGTAATGGGTGCGCATTGGAAGTCTTTGGGATATGAGTCTCCACAGGCCATGCTCAATGCCATGTTTCGCTCGGAAGCCTCTCAGGTAGAGGCGATCTTCCGTTACCTCAAGGCAAACGGCCTTATCAAGAAGCTTAACGACGGTGATGTCGTCGCAGTCGCGCGCGGCTACAATGGTGCGGACTTCAAGAAGAACCGCTACGACGTTAAGTTGGCCGCGCATCTCAAGAAGTGTCGCGAACTCTATGCCGACGATAAACTGGACACATTGGAGGTGTTCAAATGATCGTCGCTCATGCGCAGTCTCATTTGTCAACGATTCTGCCGAGATATCTCAAGCATAGTCAGGAATGGTTTTTAGCCAAGTACTATGGCTACGGCCAAGGGTTATCCGCCGATCGTTACGACGACCTCGACCTTGACGAACTGCGCACGGTTGGAAAGAGCCTGTACGACCAAGGATGGTCTGGTCGAGTCCTAGACATGAATCCACAGCTATCCTTCATTGCCATGCGTCAGTTGGTCTGGGAGGCTTATGGGTTAGAAGACCTATTCCGTGTCAGCCCTTATCTGCTAGACCTTGTCCTACGGTACAAGAATAGCGCCGGGTTTGCGGGATATGAAGTGGCGATCATCGAATCGTTGCGAGCCAAGGCTGCCAAGCACTACGAGGTCGATGGACTGACTCTCGGTAAGGTACTGGTGCAGGCCAAGCGTATCGACAAGACGCCGCATAGCGTCGAGTCCAACATTGTTCGACTGGCAGCCATGGCCATCATTGAAAATGCACAGGGTAGCCCCGCTGCTCTCTTTGGTATCTTTCAAGACGTGGTTAATGTGTTGCGTCTGATAACGACAGAATGAACTATAGACTGGAACCCCTAGGGGCTCCAGTCTATGTCCGCTATATCGGAGTTTTGGTAATGATCTGCGTCTCAGGATGTCGGTGAGTGCTCCCCACATTAATGCCGTTGTTCGTCAGTCTTCCGAGGATACTGGTAGCGGCTCGTATGACCGCATTAGAAGCGTTTATAGCCACGTTAGCCGCTTTGACTACGAAGCCACTGGTATCGACATTAAACGTCTTAGAAACGACGCCAAGGGCATCTACGAGCATTGTCAGATTCTTCGTGCGAATATCAATAGAGTCCGGAATCTCAATGGTCATTTTTCGACCCTTCATTTCCAGTTTACCACCTGCCGAATTTACCAATGAAAGCAATTTGTCGCTACTGTCGAGTAAGAACTGCTGGCCGTCACTGTCTTCAATGACAAAGTAACCTTCCTTGGTATTGAGCTGAAGGTTATATGACCACTGCTCCCCGCCAGAGGTATTGGTTTGAATCGTGATGAGTCCAGTATGCGTCGATGCCTGAATGACATAGGAGTTCTCTGGATTAAGCGAGTCGACATCGTCGTCACCGTCATAGTTAGAAATCAACACGGTATAGGTGTCTTTCCTACGCAGATGGTCATCTAGTCCTAGGAGTTCCCAGTAATAGCGATCGCTATCGGCGATCCGATAGATCATCACGCGTTCCCCGCGCCTCACAAACTGCGGGGACGCTAGACAGGAACCGAATTTCATCCATCTCGCTTTAATGGACATCGAAACATTAACCGCCACCTCGTAAGGGTTTCCGTGAGCATCTACACCTTTATGGGTGAGTGTATCCGTATCGCTGTTAATCTCCCCAGACAAGAACATATTCTTTTCCATGGGAACGACTTCAAGCTCAGTTTGTCCCGGTTCCATGTTCTTAGCGGCGTAACCGAAAGAATAAGGCTGGATCAATAAAGGTTTTGCATTCTTGCCCTGCATGACAGTCTCCTAAAAAAATACCCAGTCGCCTCATTATTAGAACAAGGAGCAGATTATGATACAGTCAATCACCCTAAACGGGTACGATCGTTTTTCATTGCCCAGTATTTCCAAGTTCCAAATGGACATGAAGAGTCCCGTACAAATCATTGTAGGGACAAACGGAAGTGGCAAAACCTCGCTACTCGCGCAACTATCGCCACTCCCACCGGCGTCAACCGACTTCCCAAACGGTGGCGGGAAGATCATTCGAATCTTCCATAATGCCAAGCAATACGAAATGGTCTCGTCGTATGGGAAAACGACAGAACACTTCTTCTATTGCGAAGGAGTCAATCTCAATCAAAGTCGAAAAGAGACTGAACAAAAGGCCTTGGTGAGAGAACACTTCGGTTTAACACAGCAGTCATTTAACCTCATCTCTGGACTGACCAAGTTTACTGAGATGAACAAACAGAAACGTCAAGAATGGCTGATGCTCCTCTCCGGAATGGACTTCGATTACATCATGAAGGTCTATCGAAACGCGAAGGATCGACATCGTGACCTTCAGGCACTGGCCAAGGGATATGCGCAGCGTGAGTCTGATGAGGTTAATCGTCTAGAAGAACTTCGCAGACCCGAGGAGATTCAGGCCGATCTGATCTGTGTCGAAGAGGAACTGAACAACGCGTCACTGCATCGCAATAGCGCCAGTGACGTTAAGGTCACAGATCACCATATCGACACGATCATCAATGGACTTGCTCACGACGCCGACGAGGTCTTTAAGTTACTCGACGCAAAAATGCCCGAGTGCTTAAGTGCCACGTTTAGTGTAGCCGAATGTGATTCGGTCATCTTGTCTTGGGATCATCGGGTTAAGGAAAACGAAGGGAAGCTTCGCACGCTTTATCAGAAGCGAGAAGACCTCAATCAGTTACTAGATGCCTCCATTCAAGAAGGAGAGTCAGTACTGATCGAAAACCAAAGAAACTTGAACGACAAGCAGACCACTGTCCTGCAAGCCATGGGGTATTTTACCCCAGACGATGTCGACTATATCTCTTCCTCGTACGAAGAGATCTTTCAGCGCCTTGGAGACGCGATCGGCTACTATAAAGACAATCGTGAGATGAACTTCTCCAAGAGTAGACGAGAATCACTCGAGCAGACACATCGTGATCTTACTGAAAGGAAGAATGCGCGGTCAACTCGTTTAGTCGAAGTCACGCACGATCTCGCTCACGCCAAGTCCTCTCCGACTTATGATTGTCCAAAGTGCGACCATCGGTTTGTTCCGGGATTTGACGATGCGCGAGTTTCATCGCTTCAAGACGAGTCCAGTCGATTGTACGATGAGATCGACCAGATCGACAAGCAAATCGCCAAGATCGATTTAGAGCTGGGTGAGTTCACGGAGTTCCAGCAGATACGGTCGACCATTTATGAAATACTGAAGTCGAATAAAAGACTCCAGCCGCTAGCCGACAAGATCATGGAGACCGAGAAGCAAGGATGCAATGCATTCATGTTAAGATCGGTCCTGACAGAATTCTACGGGCACGCCATGGCGTGTTCCGAATATCGGTCTGTCGTCAATGATCTGGAGACGGTATCTAATGCGATCAAGATGTCGGCACGTGTCAAGGAACTTAATGACAAGTATCACGGCACCGTAGCAAGCGATATCGATGACGAAATCAATCAGTTGATCAACGAGAGTACGAGACTCAAGGCGCAGATTGCCGAGGCAAAGAACTTCGTGAGTAAGGTGAAGCAGGCCAACCGGCATCGCGACAACTTACGCAACCAGCTCGAAAGGCTCGATCGTGCGCTTGATCTTCGCGTGAAAACCATTCGTGGCGAGGTAGTCGACGCGTACGTCTCTGAGCGCCAGCGCGAACTCGCCGCGCTGACCGAGGAACTCTCTCGTGCAGAAAACATCACCTCTCTGATTCGCACGCTCAGCGAGTTTAGAAAAGATGCTGAGACCAAGCTTGAAGCTGCAAAGAAGTTGGTCGAGGTGCTATCACCAACCGACGGCATTATTGCAGAATATCTAGGCGGGTTTCTCGTCAACTTTGTAGCATCAATGAATGACTTGATCGAAGAGATCTGGAAGTACGACTTCAAGATTCTCCCCTGCGTAACGTCAAACGGCGAAATCGATTATCGCTTCCCCGTATTGATTGGCAATCGCCAACGACCAAGAGACGATGTGTCTCAGACCTCGGCTGCACAGACCGATGTGATCAACCTGGCTTTTCGATTGATCGCGATGAAGTTACTTGGTCTTGAAAACATGCCATTCTTTATCGATGAGCCACCGCCCACTATGGACGAGGCTCATCGAATGAAAATGAACATGTTCATCAAGAACTTCTTAAGCTCTGGACAGTGCGATCAGATCTTCATGGTCAGTCATTACGTGTCCAACCACGGTATCTTTACCAATGCTGACTTTTGCGTACTAGACGCATCTAACATCATTAACATGCCGACCGTTTATAATCGACATGTTAAGATGAGTTAGCATCGTGTAGATCGAACACGGTTCGCAGATGCCGAATGTAATGATGTCTTCGACTAAATGACATTCCATCTGCGATCCAGTTCTCCTCTTCCCACTTCGAACATTCCTCTTTAGTAGAAACTGACTCGAAGGCGAGGTAAATCGGCAAGAGTGTCGAACTCGCCGCTATTTTCCCAGTCAGATCAATCGTGGCATGTCGATGCGGGAATTTCGAATTGATCCACCGTCTAGCCTGCGCGTGAGTTAAGCCTGCGCGTATGGCGCGGTTGATCTGACACTTGCGCCAAATCTTAGTTGTCCTTCGGTCACTAGGCGCGATAAAGAGAACAGACGGCAACGTATCGACTTTAGGCTTAGAAGAGCGAACAAGCCATCCGCCTTTTAGCACGACAGTCTCAAAGGTCAAATGGTTCTTATAGGCATCGCAGACCAAGACGCCTACAGATTCTATGTATTGATCCAAAGCAGAAGCTGACATCGATCTTAGCTTATCGATGACTTGGTTGGCTTCTTGTTGTTTCCGTTCCATTTTCTGCATATCCCAATGGTGGTTCATATGAAAGCGAGCAGCAATGCCGAGTTCACGTATCGGATGTTGGTCAAAAAACTAGGGTACTCAACCGAAGACTACGATGGTAAACTCCAAGAAGAGATGGAGTTTACCATTTATGCACGCGTACCAAACTTCAATCAAATCGAATCGTTAGCGGTTCGAAAAGAGCGGCACGAGCAGTGGGATCTTCCCATGGATAAGCCGCAGAGTTTAGATGGACGCGTACGCTTGCGCAAAGTCGACGACACCTTGACCACAATGACCACGAAAATTCGTCGTCGTGGTCGTCTAGGGTTCGAAGAAGTCAATGCTCAAATCAGCGAACCGTTGTTTGATCATCTTCGCGAGTTCTGCAAGCGTGGACATCATAAGACGCGTTACGACATTCCAACCATGGAAGCTGACCTTAAGTGGGAAGTCGATGTATTCATGACGCAATCAGGTTCGCCGCACCACTGGGTCAAGATCGATCTAGAGGTTGACGATTTTAATCGACGCATCCCTGATCTCCCCTTCGAGGTAGAAGAATGCTTCTTCGCAGATGAACCCAATCTGCCGCCAGAATACAAAAATCTACTCGATCAGCTTTGGAATGTTGAGTGGGTTCCCATCTCCCCTAAGCACGAATAAACTACTGTGCCCTCCTAGGAGGGCACAGTAGCGTTTATGTCGTCGGTGTGATCAAGCCATTTTGCAGTGCCAGACGCAACAGCGAATTGTAGCGCTGAGTAATGGATTGGTTTTCCGTCCTCAGTCGTACGGCCTCATCGAGTGCCGTTTCCGGATGAGTGATGCGCCCGATTCGTCCATCCTCATTCGCTTCATGCTGGTCTTGCGAGACGATTCCGATGGACTTCATAGTCCCAAGCGATACGGTAGACAAAACGCCGACCTTTCCTAAGATGAAATCAGAGATCTCTTCTTGCAGATTAGTCAGGTCGATATCGACTGGTAGAGCACCTAGGTCAATCGACAAGATCTTTCGTTCGTATTTGACCCCGCCAATGTCTGGTGCACTGGCGATGAAGGAGTCGGGGATGTACAGGAACTGACCCGCGTCGTCTCGTAGAGAAATGATACTGGCGCCACGTTGAGAATCTGCCTCGAAGACCTCTTTAGCGATCCCTCCAGAAGCGTAGTAAATCGAATAGACATCGATCTGATTCTTGGACAATTCAACGAAGCTACGAACCGCGACAACGGTATATTCCGTATCGGAAGCAGCTACGAAAGGGGACAGGAACTCGAACTTCCCTTTCGTTCCTACGAATGGATTGGTGTAAGCCATTAGACCCCCGTTTCAGTCGTGAAGGTATTGCGAGTCAGCACCAAGTGGCGATAACCCCCGATGCTAAACGCGATAAAGGTTCGACCGCCACTATTGTAACGCGTGAAACCGCTCGGCAAGGAATCGCCAACCTCGTAGCTACGTGCCAAATCCAATGCCTGATTGAGCATTGCTGCAAAGTTTTGGGTAGGAACGGTCATGCGTCCGTAATCTGTGCTCGATGTGGGTACGGCGAGATAAGACGGGTGAATGTCACTCAGTCTAAACTTGTTACCCGCGTTCGCTGGGTGTCCGACCGACAGCAACGAGACTGCTCGATAAGACGTGGCAACGACAGCCAGATTGAGATTGAGATAATTGGTCAGGTTTGCTAGGCTTTCGTATTCAGACGGTAGTCGCGTTGACGCGAGTCCACGCAATGTGTTGACCAGTAACATGGAGGTGTATGCGCCATTGTCGACTGCAGCGCCTACAGGACTTACAGCGTTCCAGATCGGAACATGTGTAAACTCATTGGAGCTATAAAGTCCTAGGAAGTAATTGCCCCAGTTGACACCTGCGCCATTGGTAGACAGATAGTCGCGGATAGCACCGCGAATGACCTCTTCTTCATTCGCCTGTGGACCATAGCCGACAATCGTCCAACTGATGTCGATAGTCTTCGTACGATCGGTAGGATCAGACCATTGGACGATGTAAGGCTTTACCACCGTTGCTGGGTAACTGCCAATCGCCGCGGTGACATTCGTCAGGACTTGATTGACAGTGGTCGCTGCCAATGCATTGGTGACCGAGACGAACGAACCCGCTAGGCTATTGAGCGCATTGACGGGGCTGACGATGGTGATCTGGAACAGGTCATAGTCAGCAAAAGCCGAGTCTGCGAACCAGATCCGAATCGCATAGTCCTTGGAGCCGTCGATGTAATTGAAGCGCACATAGTCCGGCATGTTCTGGGTTGAAGAATTGCCCGGTAACAACGTACCAATTTCTACGTTAGTCAAGCCACTGATCGTCGAACTGATCGCCGTAACAAAATTAGCCTTCTGGCTATTCGTTGGAATCCGAGAATTAATGAATTCGTTATAGACGAACTGAATCACGGACAATGGCTTTTCAGAAGCCGTTACGGGCATCTGGATCTCATCGCCTTGGTCATTGCGACATGAGAACACGTCTAGCAGACTATCAGGTTGTCCGGAACGACTAAAGCTCTGACGGTTCTTTGAGTAGGTTTGAGCAACCGGAGACAGCTCACCAAACAGTGCCGTGGTATTCGGGCGATTGTCCGAGAGATTAGACAGCGTCGCAAAAGCGCGTACGGTATTCATGGGATCTCCAGTGAGATGTTATGAAGTCATAGTATCAGGAGCGGTCGTGAACGATTTTCTATCCAAATTCTTACCGATGATCACCCCTTATTTGCGCCGCAACGTCAGTCGTAAAGGGGGCAAGGTCGATGCATTCCGCAAGCGTAAGCCCGTATTCGTTTTGTTTATTGTCTGTCTTATTCTGTTCTGCCAGTTTCTATATCTGGCAGAACAGGCATTTGGTCTGTCATTCAAAAATCGAGAAAAGAAAGAAATGATCGCTAAGCTCGAGGCGGAGAACCAGTCCTGCAAAGAGCGTTATGAAAAACTGAAGGCTGTACCGTTCTATGTCGAGTGCAAGGATGTTGATAATAACAATTCTGAGTAATCCTCTGTAATGGAAGCTTACTCATTTACTCACTATCAAAGTGAGTAAACCGATTCATCACTTGCGAGATAAAGAAATGATCAGCGTCGCAGAGAAATTCGTCGAACCGCTAGACAATCTACCGGATGACTTTAAGCCCATCGGCGCAATCTTCTATTGCGACGGCGGTTTCCGATCCAATCAGTACGGTGAAGCTGCTGGCTGGGGCGTTCATGGTTACTACTACGACCAAGAAGAACGTAAGGCAGGCTACGGATTAAAGAACTGCGATCCCACGGACTATGGGTACATGGGTCCCGCCATTGCATTGGTCGATGATAAAGGCAAAGCATTGCGGGTCTCGCATACCGGAAAGCTCGAAGAGGCTGTCAAGGTACGGATCCTAAAATACGTGAACGCGTATGGGAACGTATTGGAAGATGGCACGAATAACGTGGCAGAGCTTCGCGCCTTATTGCACGCGATGCACATCGCCTATCATTCACCAGACTCTATCAAACGAGTCAGATTCATCCTAGACTCGATGTACGTACTAGACGGTTGTCTTAAGTACATGGACGCGTGGATTAAGCGCGATTGGAAAAAGGCTGGCGGTGAAGTGGTCGCTAACGTCGATTACTGGAAAGCCATCAATGAGATGATTGAAAAGCTCAAGTACATCGGCGTTGCTTTAGAGTGGGACTGGGTTAAAGGGCATTCCGACGACATCGGTAATAAGTCCGCAGATGAACTCGCGACACGCGGGATCTATGCGGGTTATAACCATATCGAACGTTCTTCCTTAGAACTCAGCGACATCTCCAAGTATTGGACGCCTGTCGCGGACGTGCCCGAAATGGCAAAAGAACCGCGGTTCTACATTCGCTTAGGCGGCGAGTCCACGAAGATGGACGGTCACGTTTACCACTTCGGCAATCAAGGGTCGAAGGACGAAGCGCTCGGCGTACCCTCCGCTGACAAGATGTATTGCGTGATCCGAAGTAATGAGCCTTTCGAAGTACATGCAGCGCTCAAGCAGATCCAAGAGCAGAAGAGTAACGGATTAGCCTGTCTATCCGAAGTCCGAAATGACGTACTGCTCAAGCCTCGGATCTATAATGACATCGAGTCTTATCAAGGCGACCATCTCATCGCCTCTAAGAAAGGAGACATTCTACTCCCATCCGACGAAATCTTAGCCTCGTTGCAATGGCCTGCCCTATTGTCCCTTCAGGCGGACAAACGTCTGGAGTGGCTAGAGAACCTTCTGGAAGCGTACCTTTGCGGAGAGATGGACGACTCGTACATCTTCTACCTCAATGACATCACCGATCAGGTCTATTCGAAGGTCGAGGATAAAAAGGGCAAGGTTTCATTGAAGCTCAATAAGACCAACACCCTAAAGCCAGAAGTGGTCATTCGCGACAAGAATGGACTGCGCAACGCCAGGCCTACTTTAATCTATGGGAGAGATCTCCCTAGACACACAGTTCTGACGGGAGTAGCCGATCAGAACCCTACAATCTTTGTCCTTACGTGGCCAGATAGTGCCGTGTCTGCACGCTTTGCCACGATCCTTACCACGGACAAGGCGGACGGGATTTGGTGTGCGGTTTACGCCAACTACGTCTTCACCCTCAACCCTGCAACGGACGACACGAAATGAGATTGTTAAACCCAGTCATGCGCTTTCTCTTGGGACTGATCATTCGATACCTGCCCGATAAGGACAAGCGCACGTTTTGTCTCGCGAGTCTGTTTTATTACCTGACCGAGAAAGAGTTCTACAAAGGCTCTTCGATCAGCAGGGATAACTTCAATGAACTGTTGAAGGTTTCCGAGGACAAGGATATGCTGGAGCTCCCGCGAGTCACCAGCAATCTCGTTTGGGGTGATACTCAGATCCCCGAGCACTTATCCAACGAAATGCTCTGTAGTGCTGGACAATGCCCTTCTTACGAAGACGCTAAAAAGCTGGCCGAGCAATTCATTGAAGAAACCCCTCGCTGGCTACGTTATAAACACGAAGACATGGTCAGTGATTTGATGAAGCAGATCTACCTTGTTAGACCGGCATAAAGTTCTCCCTAGCCTCCATGGAGGCTAGGGAGGTTATGCTCGCATTCTTTCAATGCACTTTATTTCAGTTATATACTACTAAATTGAGCTAGTCTAGATTACCTTCACTAGACAAGATGATAGCTCAAAACCAATTCTGGTAACGAAGGAACTCTCAGGAGAAAAATCATCATGAAACAAATGACTACCGAGCAAAAGCAAGTCCTGCTGCAGCTTAAGGAGGCGATCGCCAACCTGACCCCAAAGGCCCCTCCGATCGAGGGAAAGCTGACCTTTGTTCAGGGAGAAAAGGAAGTGTTTCTTAAGTGGCACGAATCGACGTTGGTGGCAGCAGCAATATGGACGGCCGATCACCGCAAAGGTGGTATCCGCCGTGGCCATTCGGGCTGGAGCCTAAGTGCCTTTGGTTTTGAACAGAAGTTCGAAACCGCTGACGATCTGTTCAGTTTCCTCACCCAACAAGTCTGATAAAATGTACGGGAGCCTAGGCTCCCGTACATTCTTTTTTATTTCTTCGTCGACCACAAACTCTCGGTGGTCAACGAAGAATCTCATAAACTCGAGAGAAGGAAATAGAGATGAAAGAAATGTCATTTTCTGAAGAGATGGCGCGATACAGCGAGCTCCTACAGCAGCGCAGCTTCGCTTACAGCGAAGCGTGGAAGAGGGGATTCCGCCCCCTGTCGACCCGCACCGTCAATCCCATGTTGGGCGCTGCAAAGCGCCTCATGCAGGAAGCCGGCTTCTCCGTCTGTGAAAGATCAGTTGATATGCCGCCGTTCGTGATGGTCGCACAAAGCGAGGAGGCCAAGGCTTATCTCGCTGAACGTCAAGCTCATGGGACTTACTCATGGGGCGTGTGTCTCGTAAAGGACGAGCTCATGGACGACGTTATGGTACATGAACTCGTTCACCACCTACAAGGGTTGTGGACCCAGGACATGCCGTCCGACAAGTCTATTCCTTACCAGCAACGTTGGGAAGAATCCCAAGCGTTCTTGATCCAGCGGGCCTACCGCGAAGAGAGGAACCCTCGTAGCTTTATAGTCAGATTGAAGCATATCTGGAGCGGGTTTACCGTTCCATGTTGTGACTGACAAACAGAGGAGAGCCTAGGCTCTCCTCTGTCTTTTTTTTTTTACAGTTTCAGCTTACGGTCAAGATCTTCACCATTCTTCTTCATGACTTCTGTCAGCGTGTTACAGAAGTAGAAGAACGAGGACAGGAATTCGAGTTCCAAGGCCGCGTTGTAAAGTACCTGCGAGATCTCTTCGGCCATGAAAGCGGAGAGTTCCCGACCATTACCAGCGTCGAGTTCAGTCCGTAGATCCTTGGAATACTCTTCGATCCGATCTTTCTGAGCAATGACCTTTTTGAGATCCAAACCTTTGAGCTGCTTATTGATCGCAGAGGTCTTTTCTACCACGATGTCCCAGTCGGCGTTCCGACTAAAGAAATGGCCGTAATTACCAGTTCCCTTGTCACTGCCCTTGTCAAAGCAGTTCGCCAATTCGGTCTTAGCGACTTCGATCTCTTTGATGCGGCGATTTGACTCATCGTAAATACGATCGCGTAACGTACCCGATGTTGACGTGCGACTACCGATCAGCTTGAGCAGGTATTTCTCTACCATGGACAGATGCGATGGGATGCTCAGGATCAAAGGGACATAGTTCTCGATCGCCGACGCGTAGGTCAGGAATGAGGTTTTAAGCCCATAAGGGATGTTGATGTAAGTACCCGAGACGTTCAGGTAGTCGTTTTCCTTGAGCTTTTCCGACAACGAATGATTCGGTGCAAAAGGGAACAGAAAATGCTTTTGTAAGTCACGCATGGCAAGCGCCGTGGTCTCACCCAAACGATCCATTACTACCGATAGACGTCGGCTATTGGTGCTGTCCTTGATGAAGCTTTCTGTACCGATCGCACGACGACGAATGGAGTAAAGCGTGTTCTGAAAGACTTGGTCTGGATTAGTCAGTTCGTGCATGGAATTGCTCCGGTTAGAATCTATAAAATATCACTTACTCATTACCTAATAGAAGTTCTAAACACTTCACTTCTTATCACCTCACTCATCATGGAGTAAATCATGAGCAATGCAGACGTATTCCCTATCCTAGCAGCAGGTAAATTCACCAAGCCTAGTTCGGATAAACTACTGAAGATCCTGTATGGTGTCGACAAAATAGACAGCCAAGGGCTGGTCTATGCCGCACTGATCTATTGTTTCACAGGAGGAGACATCCTTATAGGAGAAGACTACATTCAGTGCCTCGAAACCAGAACTGTACTCTTCCGAGGCAAGGCAATGAAAGACCATGTCGTCGACCTCGTTCGAAAATTGAAGCTACATCCGGTCGACCTTTCTGCGGTCGTAGACTTGGACTACGCCATGTCTACCTGCGGGCTGAAAAACGCCAAGCCCGAAGACGTGTCAGCGATACTCAAAACGACTCGTTTCGAGGGCTCTGGTAAATACCGAGGTGTAGTGGCGGTGTCCTTTTGCGCCAAGTCGATGCTGAGTAGCATAGAGCACTCATCGAATATTCGCTTTGACTTGCCGACCGCACCGCGTCCAAGATCCGAGTCTACCCTGCTATGCCTGGTCATCATGTTCCTTGCCGAGCAGAATAAACCAAGGGGGAACAAAGAGTACAATCTGGTGGATCTAAACCGACATGAACATGACGGTGGTGACGTGGCGCAATTGAGACGTTATTGGGAGGGGCTGCTATATGAGACTCGGCCCTACCTGTCAACGAAGGCAATAAAGCCATTGATCACTGCCCTGCATGACGACCAGACGCTAGAGGACGCAGCAGAAGACGTGATCGCACAAATTAACAGGGAGATGGACGAGGCACGTGAAAAGCTCGACCAGAAGAAAGCAAGTGAGCGCGGGTGGAATCATCCAGGCATTCGTAAGACCGCCCTTTTCGGACGGGAATTCATGGTGGCGCCAGTCTATGGGGACGCGCGTTTTGGTGGAGGGCTGCGTGAGAAGATGTCTGTTTTTCCAACCCAGTGCCTTAACCTGAACGGAATGATGCCAATCGCAGACATCGCTGCGTTTATGTTGACTGCTGACTATGAGTCAATCGAAACAAGGCTGGCCCAAGAGCCTTTGTTCCTAGCGAGCGTGGTGTCCGCTTTGTCACTGAAAGATGCCGTTCTGTGTCGACGCGATAACGATTCTAGTCTCTTCAAGTCGGGTCGCGACAAAGGGGACGTAATCTTGGTAATCGGCGAGATGGGAGATCCCGCGTTTTTATCGCGAAACATCTGCATCATTGCTCACGTCATCGAAAAGCTAAAGCCGTCCTAATAAGACCCCCAGACTACAGGATCCTAGGATCCTGTAGTTTTTTTTTTGAGTCATGGTAAAAATTACCGAGCTGCCGAATAATTTGAAGCATAACTGAAGGCGTCAACCTCATGGCAAAAAGCATTAAAGGGATCGACTGCGGTAAACGAGACCTAGAGTCGGTAAAGGGGGCACAGTCCATTCGCGTGCGCTATAACACGGGAACGATCTTCGACATCCTGACCGGCAGATACGTTAGCGGTAAGAAAGGAGAATCCATTCTCAATGGCGGCGTGGCAGGGTTTAACGGATTCTGTGCGGCTCCGAATATGTACAAGTCCGTGCTCATGCACATGCACGGCACATGCCTTATCGAGAACTACAGTGGTTCTGCTTACGTGCCTTTTGAGTGCGAGGCATCGGGTGAGATGGCGCGTATACGGGAGTCTTCGAAGTACACGGCCCCATCGATTTACCAAATGGATGAAGAAGACTTCCTAGAGCACCCTCAGATCGTCATGACTGATCTTTCGCAGTACACGGGTACGGAGTTCTGGGACTTGGTCAGTACGATTTACAAGAACAGAATGGCGAAGCTTCAGGACTATGTTTTCGAGACCCCCATGGTCGGGAAAGATGGAAAGGTCATGACCGCCAGAGTTCCGATCAACATCTCAATCGACTCTTTTTCGGCACTACGTACCGAGCAACAAGAACAAATTCAGGACGAGAACGACATCGGTACGTCTGGTCAGAACATGGTGATCATGCGTGGCGGCATGGGTAAAACCCAAATGCTAATGGAAATGCCGACGATGCAGTCTAGAGCTGGGATGATCTTTAGCACTACGGCACATATGGGTGAGAAGTTTTCTTTAGACCCGTACGCCCCAAAGATCAACAAACTTAACTTCTTGTCCACCGCAATTAAGCTCAAGTTTGTACCGGAGCAATTCACATATCTGCCAAACAACCTTTGGTGGATCATGGGCGCTGCCCCGATGTATAAGCCTAAGAGCAAATTCCCCGAATACCCATTGGATGGGCGAGCGGAATCAGAAAACGACACCGATCTCATGTTGCTCACCATGACCAATCTTCGAGGTAAATCCGGCCCATCTGGCTTGCCTACCGAAGTAGTGGTTTCACAATCGGATGGCTTTCTACCGACGCTAACCTGGTTCCGTTTCATCAAGGAATGGGGAGAAAAAGGAGAACTTGGTTTTGGCTTGAGTGGCAGTCGTGACTGGTGGAACCTCGATATCTATCCAGACGTTAAGCTGTCACGCACGACCATTCGCGGATTGATCGACCGTGATCCTAAGCTCTGCGTTGCCATTCGCATCACCGGCGAATTGTGTTTCATGCACGAACGCTGGCATAATCTCGACAAGAATCTACTTTGCACTCCAGCAGAGCTTTATAAAGATTTGATCGAGAAAGGTTACGACTGGGATCGTCTATTGCAAACTCGTTCCATCTGGCGGTTTGACCAATATGAACACCCAGTTCCATTCTTATCCACGATGGACTTGTTGCGGATGCGACAAGGCACCTATCGCCCATACTGGTATGACGACAATGACTGCAATGACGCTGACTGAAATCGTTAGCTTGGAGCTTCGCTGTTCTAGCGAAGCTGCCAGCAAACGATTTGATGAATTGATTGGAGAAGAAGGCCACGCGTGGTCTTGTTCGGACGAGAAGAAACGAGTCTGTCGTTTCTTGTATCAACTGGTAGATCAGGACGATCGTGAAGCCAGAATGACGCTTTGTCCAGACACCAATGAACCCGATTTGGCTGAAGAGATCGTTGAATCGGTCATTCCCAAGGTGGTTCGTAAGTTGGAGGAGCTATGAGTCCTTTAACAAAGAAAGCACGCAAAGTCGCTACCGACTTCATCTTGCCCATCTGGCTAGAGATCGATCCTACGGGAAAGAACCAGCGGATGTTAAAAGAGGCGCTAGAAGCATTGACGGACGAACAGTTCGTCAACCTCGTGACGGAGATCGAGAATGACACGGCGTATCTGTCGATCTGGATGGATAACCTCACTGGCACGGGCATCTCGGTAGAAAACAACTATCGAGTCGCCAAGAAGTACGGAGTGGAATTCTTCCATCGTATTCGAGAAACCGACGAGTCTACTGGCCTCGTCGTCACCTCGAACGTCCCTTACTTCTGCGCACACTTCTTAAAGCGCAGGCAGATTCAGACGCTCGAATCAAAGATCTCGCTGCCTGATGATCAGAAGCACATTGACGAACTAACCGACCAGCCTACTGGCGTGTCTAAAGGTTCGTCGATGTCAGGTCCAGAGTTCGAGATCGTCTCAGGTCAAGAAGGCTACATGAACCTGATCGAGTTTACTGGTCCGCGCGGAGGAGATCGAGAAGCTTTGGCGGCACTGGAACGTTCGATGCACGAAACGGGTAAGGCGTCGTTATCAGCAATCTCCGCCTATGCCGTAGGGGCGAAGTCGGTTTACACCCTGTCGACCTTGCTTGCGGGCATGCATTTTGACAATAACCTCGCGAGGGCAAGATGACTAAGGCTGCCTTTTACGCCATCTTCATGGAGAAACTTCGACAGTTTTTCCAAGAACGCATCAACTGGTACTATTACAGTTGTCGCCCAGAATCTGCTCTCGATGCCTTTGACGAGGAAAGTCTGTACATTCAGCTCTCGATGGTACCGTCACTTGCTAGAGACGTGGGTTTCTCTAGGCTATTGGTTGTGGACGGCGTCGATGCCAATGAGAAATTCTGGAATGAAATGCCGATTGAGATCTTTGAAATCGTTATTGGCGTAATCGAAGACGCTTTCGTTTCCACGAAGCTTGCTATCGCGCAGGGGAATGGTTATGAGGTCAAAGGACTAGACGACGTTGCTATGGACGCGATCTATATCGAACAGTCTAAGAACCTACTCGCTGCCGCAAGGTTTTCTCCGTTCCAGGTCACCCCAAATGGAACGGCATTGTCAGACCATGACGATAAGGCAGCTTTCAATAAGCTGTCACAATTGCTGGTTCGTCCTAAGATCGCCACTACACTCTTATTGACAAAGCTTTTTCCAACGTTCCCAGATTCCGAAGGAGTGAATCCTAATGAAGAAGGTCATCGAGATCGAACTGGACGCGCTGATGGATACGCGCCTCGGCACGCTGAATCTACTCAATCCGGACTGGTGTAACGCTGTCGCCAGCCAGCCAGCTAAGTACCGAACCCGACTATCTGACGAGTTCTCTTACATCTGTCCAGATATCGACGATGCCGCTTACAAGGCCGCATATGCCAAACGTGACGTGGAGGTTCTTCAAAGATCCTCTGTCACCGAGGTAATTGTTCATCTCGGCGACATCACGGATAGTCTTCGCGTCAAACACGTCAATGGCGATCCAACGGTCAGCTCCTTTGAGTTCAGGCTGAATATCTATCCTTACCGATTGACGCAAGAAGAAGAGCAAGAGTACGTGACGTGTTTAGCGTTCTTCTTGAAGATCAATCCAGCAATGATCACGATCGTCAACGTACCTCCAGAAATGATTGATCACAGTTACATTCGTAACAACGAAATCAGCGTCTACTTCGTCTACAACTATCGTGACTGGATCAATAAAGCATTCACGATGGCAGAGCCGCCCGACGGCGACCCTACGGCCACCGTCGTTGCGCCTGCATTGGTTGCCTCGTTAGCAGAGACGAAAGCTTTGTGGGAAAAGAATCGACATCACAAGGAAGCTTATCTTCGCGATTCGTTCGTAGCGAGTCGACTGGTCATGGCCAGCGTTTTTAGTGTCGACTTCAGGCCCGTAGAAACATTTAGCATGTTTGACTCCGAACGATTCAAGCGAAGCATGTCGACTAAAGTCGCTTCTTCTCCTGCTCGTTAGTGAAGTCTTCGAAGTTAATGGACGTCCCCACAGGGGTGTCCATTCCTTCCGTGACCTGAAAGCCTTGGTCGTACATGGCCTTTCGTCCCTCGACTTCACGAGGTCGACTATCCGTAGGCGCGCCATCTGTGCCAGTCCCAGCATAGAGCCTGCGATTTTGCTCAGCCACGCGAAGGGCGCGATCAGCAATGTCATTAGCACTTTGTTCGTTCTTGTTCTGCTCCCGACGGAGAACGGTGTTGGATACGCCGTCTAGCGCCTTGAGGCCTACGGCAATCGCCTTAGGATCATCGCTATTCAACATCTTGCGTGCCGCCTTGACGCGTTCGGTCTGACAATAGCGAAGAAGCTCTTCATCGCTTTCAGGGATGGGTAGATCAACCGGATCGGTCATACGTTTCTCCACGAATCTATGGTTACATATTATCCAATTGACCAGTCTCCCGTAGACTAACTCAATCCTCTGGGTTTAGAGGAAACTAATAACGTGAGGTGTCCATGAAATTCACGCAGCATTTGTGGTTTTCCATTCTCGTGTGGTTCGCGATGTGGAAAGTTAAACGCGTCCGTATCGACTTTGATAAGATGCCCTGTCGATCCGCTATCGATGTGGTCAAGAACAGCAATCGCGGCCTACTTGCACGACTGCTCGTAGAAGAGATTCCAGCGAAGCATGTCGTACTCAATAGCAAAATGTCAGTCAACGACTACATTAGTTATTATCGACAAATGCTCACTTATATCGAGCGATCCGATGACATTCCCGCGTCAATCATTCACGACTATCTTATGTCTCGGAAAGAGATTCCTTTCCGAGCTTTTGTGGGAAGTGGACAAGATCTGATCCAGACCATGGAGACGATCCAGCATTTGCTAGAGAAGACCGAACGTATGATCGGTGTCTCCTCATCAGCGATGCAATATCACTACTGGACGAGGTTACTACCCGTACATCAGGACGCGTTGGTTTACGTTCTGACCGCACGGGATTTGTCGATGCGGAGCGACATTTATGAGTAGCTCGGAATTTAACCGGATCTACGGATCCGCGGACCGAGGTTTTCGTGAGGCGAAGGGGTTCTTAATGCCCCTTTATCGGAAGATCATTGGCGATCTAGGGATCGGGCCACATGAACTGGTATTGCTCCTAGAGCATTACATTCATGACCCTACCCGCTCCGGTGTTCCTCAGACACCCAAGAAGCGCAGTCAAGCGCGAGGTAACTATATCAAGAAACTGATCGGCGAAGAAGGCATGTCCATTCGCTCATTTGTAGACCTGATATCGATGCTTCGCGCAACGCGTATTCAGTTTATTGTTCGACTCACGTGGGAAGACATGACCGAGACGGAACATTCGTACACGCGTCATTTTCCACGACCAACGCCTCTAGACCAAGGAGACGCTGAGCGAGACGACAAGAATCTGAAATCATCGGGTGACGATGAGGAAGACTATGTAGACTGAGTCGTCAATTCCGTGCCTAGGTCATCCTAGGCATGGTGGTTTTTTTTTTGCCATCGAGGATGAAAATGAAAGCGAAAAAGATTAGTACCGTCGTCCCCACGAACCTCGTTAAGGCGGACGTCTACGGCGCGCAAACGCCAGAAGTCGCTCCAATCAATCAGCAACCTAGTGCATTAGATGCAACGAAGACGGCGGTGGGCGACGTCGTTAGGCGTGGACTGGGGTTGATCGACGACGTCCTTGCCGATGCGATCTTAGGCGATGTTTCGAGTACGTCCATCAAGAAGTTATTGAGGTCAGAATTTCCTGACATCAAGAACACTTTAGATGGACTGAAGGAAAACGTCATCAAGGAGTTCGCGGGATCTCTAGGGATCAAACCTGCATTCTTGGACAAGGCGCGAGCGCTAGGGAAGCATCCTTCCAAGCAAGCGATCGAATCGGTGCTGACGGAACAGTTCCCTCAGATCAAGATCATCCATCAGCAATTAGACCCTTCTGGCACAACAGGATCGCTTTATGAACTGGCTCAAAGCGCCAGAACGACCGTAAAGGGATTGAAGGAGATAGACACCTCTAGAGAGATCCTAGGGATGGTGGACTCCATCGTAGGCGATAGCACCATCGGTAATTACTTTAACCTGACCAAAGAGTTTCAGGCCCTCTCGAGCGTGATTCGCGTTGCGAGCGTCTACGGCGTGCCAGAAGCTGTGGATAAGGCGATTAACAGAGCACAGGAAGAGAACCGTCCAGCTTTGGTAGTCGAAGCCTTTCAAGCGGCGGCTGTAAATGGCGACTTTGAAACCCTCCAACGTTTCGCCGCATTTGATCTCTCGGGCATTCGCTCTAAGCATCCTAACATTGTTAGGAATGTGTTGGAAGGCTACCGAGGAGACGTGGTCACGCTGACGCGTTACAATGCAGTCATTGCAATCCTCAATCGACTAGACCCTAACTGGCTTCAGGTCCAGAACGTCTACCGTTATGACGATCTGTGTTATGCCAGTGATGCAATGGTCAAGCTCCTCGGAATGAATGCGGCGATAGGGTCACATGCCGTAACTGCGACGCTATTTAAACCAGAAGCCGTGGAAGACAGTATCTACCGTACGCTTCCTTGGGTGCCTTTATTGGCATGAGTACCCCCTTCCCTCTCTCCATGGCGCTTGCCATGGAGAGAGGAAATATTTATAACAATGCGTTGCTGATACCACCAGCGGTAATCGTCACGAGTTCACCTAGCTTGCGAATAGGCCAGGTCGTACCCATGGCGTTCGACCAGTGGCTGGCCGAGAAGTACGCGTCCATATTGAGGTTATTGCGCGCCATATTCAGACCAATCTTTCTCAAAGTACTGGTCATATCCGCCAACGACAAATTGGCGCAGGTTCCCATGTAGTCCTTGAAGACCGAATCGTCATCGAACAGATAGTTCCATGGCTTAGTGATACTGAAGCCAGCCGTGATCGGAGCGTGCATGATGTTGGAAAGTTCTACGATTTCAAAAGTGACGTCGTAGCCCAGGGCAGCACCATTCTTGTTAAAGCCTAGATTACCCGTACCACGAGTAATGCTCAGACTCGTAATCGCACCAAGCCTAACGTGTGACTTGCCTCTGGAATGTAGATGTACCAGATACGGCTCAACGTAAGACTGCGACCCGGCGCTAATGGGTAGGGCCGCGGCCAAGAGCAAGGCCAATGGCACGTCTAGATTGATGTACTGTGCCAATGGAGACCCATAAGGACTGCGCAATTCGATCGTGTATGAGTTGGTCGGGAAAGAGGTGCTCGAACTCTCATACCGCTTAGGAATGTGAATGTTAGCACCGCCAGCTAGACCAAGAAGACCATCTAATTGCAGTCCAGTCAAAGCCCCCTTCGCAAAGTCAGTGACCGCATGGAGCGTGCCGTCTAATAACGCGAAACCAGATTCTCCACCAGAAAAGTTGAAGTAGGCGGATCTCAGACTGTTCCCCGTACCATTCAAGGTCGAGTCGATCTCAGACTGCGTGTAGCTGTTGCTAAAGCTCTCTGTGATACTACCTTGGTGAGCCACTGCAAACGAAACCCAATCCGCACCTTGCTGAGCGTTGATCAAAAGATCCCTGAAGAACCGTCCAATCGCACCATCCTTGGTCTGCACGCGATCGTCACCGCTCGCAGCAAAGCCATCTTCGACGACGTATAGTGGGGGAGGGATCGCGTCTGCGGAGGCGTTCTCGCCGTTAGGCGGTGTAGTAGGAGTAGCGTCGTTCTCTTTCCAGCGAGGACGTAGATCCGGCTTGACGCGCGCACTATTCTCCGCCAGCAGATCTTGCTCAGATCGCTGTTCTTGAGCAATGTTGGTATCGGTAGTTTGACCGTTTTCCGGAGGAACAGGAGGTGGACCACCTAACTCCGACTTACCCAAACGATCCTGAACAGGATCGTACATTCGATAATCCGGGTTACCCAGAGCGCCGCCAAAATAACGATCGCGATATTTCTCGACCCCTTCTGGATCTTTAGGGATAATCTTGGCTTTTCGATAGGTCGTGAGCTTGGCCAACAGCTCCTCTCGACTACCTGACTCCATGCCAATGCGCTCAATCTGTTCTTGCCGTGCAAATTCTAGACGAGCAGCCTTGTTGGCAATGTTGTAGATGTCAATGCCGCCGCCTTTCTTGAAGATCGCCCCATTCGTCAGTTTGTAGGCCTGGTCAACATAACTTTCAGTCACAGGGTCATTGTGTTTAGGGTCAAAGTCGTTGATCAGTCCGCCATTGACAAATCGTCTCGGAACGAGATTGCGATTCGCAGCCATGGTGTTACAGATAAAGTTACAGCGATCCCAGTATGGTCCCATGGTCGGAGAAAGATAATAGTATCCAGACGAAGGTCTTCCAAGAAAGAACGCTGCTGCCTTAGAGGCTAGAAATGAGACGGCAAATACAGGAGCAGCCACTGCCGCTGCGACCAAGGCCACTGTTCCCGCAGTTTGACCGATCTTAAAGAAGATACTTGTACCACGACCTTCCCGACCCAACGTCGCTGCTTCTTGGTCGTAGAAGTTGGTGAAAAACGGAATGATGCCTCTGAACCGCGGTCTTCCAAATTGCATGTTAATGACTTGCAAAGAATCGTCGATATCTTCAGAATACGAACGTCCTAGTCCCGTGGTGTAGTCAGCATTGTGATCGACGGTCTTTGATGCCAAGCTCGAAAGCCTAAGGTCGGCAAACGGCGTGAACTGATGCGGTGCGTTGATGCACAGATGTCCACCCAAACTCGTGTCTACTACCTTCAATGAAGCGGTAGAGAATGTCGAGAAGAATGAGTAATCCGCAGGAATGTCTCCTTGTGAAAGCATGAAGCTTCTTCTGACCCACTGAGAGTCACGAATAGAGCTTCCCTTTACCAATGGCAAATGTGGGGAAACCATGTTGTCTCCTTTTGAAATAGTTAGGAGGGCACGTGCCCTCCTAACTATAGGTTAGTTGTAATTGAGTGACAAGGGAAGAGGCGTTGACGGGATCTCCTTACTCCCTCCCTTAGGCTCAATAGAAGGTTTCTTTGGATTACCGTTGCCACGCTCCAACATTTTCCCAAGCAACTCGTTGGTTTTGGCTTGCTCCATGTGAAGCTTACCAATGGTGGTCAGCATTTGCCGATTGACGTCTAAAAGCTCCGCAGAGTTCTTAGCCATCGTATCAGACACCGGTTTAGGTTGCGTTGCAGGCCTTGTCGCAGTGTTCGGTGTCATCATGTTCGGCATGCTCGGTGCGACTACAGAGGTTGAAGTCTCTGGCTGTATAGGACTCACATTTCTACCAGCACTGGCCTGTCTGGTGGTCGGTGTAACGGGAGCGGTCATCGGCGCGACGTTAGTGCTACCGATCCCCTGACGATATTCAATGGCAGGCGAACCAGCCATGTACCTACCGTCCCTCCAGTGAGTTCCTTTAGATCCATCGGAATCTACCCATGGAGAAATTCGGTTCTGCACGAAGTCAGAAACCCACTTACTACCATTCCAGATCTGGATGTGACCGTACGGGTGCTTCGAGGTCGCTGTCCAATGAACGAGATCTCCGACCTGAGGACTCGATCCCCATGCGATCATCTTGAAGCCGTTGGGCAATAGATTCTTTTCGATGTAGGTCGAGGCGTGCCCGCGACCGAGTCGATAGCCTGCGGAAGCCAATGCGTCAGAAACATAGCGTGCGCAAGCGCCAGTAGAACGTGCTTGCGCACGACTGGTCGCAAAAGCAGCAGCTTTCTCTGGAGGAGTTCCTTGCGTGGCTCGATTGCCATTAGCAGGTGTTGCAGCCGTGGTGGTTGCACCAGCAGTCGTCGTTGACCCGCTCGACGACGGAGTACTTCCTGTCGGAGAGGAAGACGTTGGAGAAGCTGTAGCAGCCGCGGCTGGCGTCGCGGCTGCCGTCGCCGCTGGCGCAGTAGCCGCCGGAGCCGTTGCGGCGGCAGTGAACTTATCACCAAACTTCTGCGTACCGAGCTGACGATCTAGTGCGGCTAAGTGACTGCGTCGACGCTTTTGCCCCTTCTCACTGTACTTAGGATTGTCAATCGCCCATCGGATGTAATCGCGACCCAAGACCTGGGCCGCAGACTCCATGTCGATATTAGGCTTAGACAAGAACCGATCTCTTGTCTTCGAGTAGGAGCTGTTGATCTCTTCCTTGGCAAACAGTGCCATTTGGTTGAGCGCTTCTTGGCCTGGAATGAAGTTCCCTTTGCCATCTACCAGTCCAGCCGCGGCCATTCTAGCAAAGAGCTTGTCACGACGACTGCCCTGCCAGCTAAAGAAGCCTTGGTTGATGGACTTGTTCTTGGGATCCACGTGCATGCCAAACAGATGCTTTTCGACATAATCGTTCTCTCGACCGACTTCTGCCGTCATGGCTCTTGCTTGGTTATCGCTAAACCCTGCGTTCTTAAACGCATTGAACACCATCATCTGGTACTCACTTTGCTTCTTGTTTAAGGAAGCGGCAGCGGAGGTAATACCTAGTGCATTTGTCATGTCACGCGCGCCTGCGCCGATCTTATTAAGCAGTCCTTGCTCATCAGCGTAAGGGTTGTTAAAGCCCTCCATGAGGCGCTTAGCAGCCGTTAATGGTGCCGCGACTGGATTCCAGTCCTTCACGAATTGCCACGCATTCTTCAAGAACGAGTCCTCTTCCATGGCCTCTTTCTTAATCGCGTCTTCCTGCTTCTTACGAGCAGCATCCGCTTCGGACTTCTTGTCGACAGGTTTATCGGCAGCGGCTTTGTCGGCACTAGAGGACTGCCCTGATTTCTCAGCTTCCTCTTCTGCCATCTCGACCGCGTCTTCGTAAACGTCATTGACATCTTCGACATCCAAGAGTCCACCGAACAAATGCCATTCGTTGAACGGATCTGCTTCTACGGCGTAAGGACTGGCCTTGCCGTTCTTGTAATGAACTGCCTTGAGGTAGGCAAGTTTCTCGGTTCGACCCATCAGCTCGTCCGCTTTGTGCAAGTCGGTCTTGCGCGTGGTCTTGTACAAGGCAGTAACGTGAGACAGATATACTGGCTTAAAGCGATAGTGAAACCACTTCAACCAATTCGTCATCTCTTCCTTGTCTTCCATGTCCACTTCAAAGAGCTTGAGGAATTCCTCGGCTTCAACGCCGGGTTGGATCTTGGCCTTCCCTCCTGTAGCGAGGGTAGAACCTAACAGCTTCTTCTCCATCTCGAGGATCTTAGCAACATGGCTTTCGTCATCGAGCTTAAAGCCATACTGCGCCATACGAAGTTTGGCGACAGGGGATTTCTTTTGCGAGAAATGCTTGTAGAGTAGATATCCGCCGCCAATAGCGAGCGCGGCTGCGCCAACTGCTAGCGCGACTGGTGCAGTAATTACGGCGCCAATGCCAGCCGCCGCAGTTCCTAGCATCCCCGCAGCACTACCAGCGCCGCTCATGATAGCGGGCAGGGCAGAACGTGCAAGCCATGGTAGCGCTCGCTTGCCGCCTTCTAGCGCCAGCTTGCCACCAGACTTCAGTAGACTACCAGCGCCACGAGCAGCGGCTCCAGCCCCTCTTGCCGCCATGCCACCAAGCGCGTTACCAGCGGCGCCCAAGGCGAACGGTGCTGCCGCTCCCAATGCCCCACCTGTCAAGGTTTTAAGCATGGAAAACTCACCGTCTCCGACCATGGTGTTCATGAGTAACGCACCCAAGCCAGCACCGCCTAGACCTTTCAACAGTCCACCGGGGATCATGTCCTTGATCTTGTCGAATAGACCAGAGCCTTTTTCCTTGACCTTGTCTACGACCGCGTCCTTCTTGTCCTTCATCCAGTCCTTTGCACGCCCTAAGAGGCCTTTACGACGCTGATCTTCAACGGAACCATCTCTGATACCATCTCCGTCTCTGTCGTTGAATGCGTTCTTCTTGGGCTTGCCTGAACGGTCTATCATCTCTCGAATAGCGACAACGTTGGACAATGTAGCCTTCGCAACGTCTAACGGATCATTCATCGTGGCAATGTCCGCCTGTGATAACCCGCCACCTTTGCGGCCTTTGAGCCAGTTTCGAACACCGCGGAAGCTGACGATGCCCCAGGCTTTGTCCAAGACCTTGCCTGCAAACTTAGCAGCCTTACCGAGTTTCTCAGTCACACCGCCAAAGCGTTTACTGAGGTCACGTCCGATTTGCAGCCCTAGAGCAGCCTTGCCAATGATCAGCGATTTACCCGTACCGTCTACGAGACCCAGTTTAGCAGCCTCTTCATCCAGTAAGACATTACCACGCTCATCCTTGATCGGTAGCGATGCTGTAGCCAGATTGATGCAGGCTGTTCCATCGGCATTGAAATACTTACCTGAGACCATTCCGATAAAGGTCAATCTAGGCTTCTCTTCGCCCTTGACGTATACGTCAGTTGCACGAGTACGATCATTGAAGAACGTATCGACCTTGTCCTTAAGACCACTAAAGATCTTGAAGTTTTTGACGCGATCGATCAGTCCTCCGATTACACCCTTGACCTTATTTGCCGTTGGACGCATCCACGTCAGCCGATCGTAAAGTCCTTTTTCAAACTGCTCGGCAGTGATCACTTGGTTACCATTCGCGTCAACGACTGGACCTGTGATATCCTTGATCGACTTAACGACGTTTCCGGTCAACTGATCAGTATATTCACCCGACTTCATTTGTTTGACGGTCAGGACGGGTTCGATTTCCCCTTCGACGCAAACGTCTCCAGCGACGAAGCCGAGTAGGCTCTTCGCGGTATTGACGCCAAATCGAATGAGCTTCTTCGCAGTACCCTTGACAAAACCGTCCTTACTTTCCAACCCTTGGTCGAACTGCTCCTGCGTTACCGCGAGGTTACCGTTCTGGTCTGAAACTGGGCCTGTGATGTCATTGATGTCGGTAACGAGGGTTCCTGACTTAACATCGGTGTAGTGTTCGGCCGCAATACCCCTTGCGGTCAACAGAACTTGATCTGTTCCCTTGAGATAAACGTCGCTGTGGAAGAATGTCTTAACCTTAGTACGAAGATTCTTCAGAGACTGCAATGGGCTGGTCAACATGTCCTTGACGCGACCTAACGTGTTAGCTGCCATGTCCTTGAGGCGTTTGGCCATTGAACCTAGGTAAAGACCTTTCTCGTACTGCTGGTAAGTCACTACGATATTGCCTTCTTGGTCAATGACAGGACCAGTAATGTCCTGTAACGAATTGACCCGCATGAAAGAATTGGAATCGATCAGTGCGCCTGACTTCAATTGCTCGTGAGTAATGACGGGGTCTTTTTCGCCAGTCACGTAGACGTGCGACTTGAACGGATTCAGTCGATCAATGGTTCGCTTGGCCATTGCGCCTAAGCCTGGAACTTTGCTCATAAGACCTTTCGCCTTTTGAGTGACCCAGTCCCGACCCTTACCAAAACCTTCCTTGACTTTCTCCATCGAAGGCAGCTTGTCAGCGATCTTGTCCTTGAGGGACTTCACGCCTTCCATGATCTTAGGCGCTCTTCCACGCATCCAGTCACGTGCCTGATCGAACTTGGACTTCGCTACGCCGGTGATCGAATCCTTGATCCCTTTGTAATCGGCGTTCTTCAGACGACTGAACTTGTCAGTTACCCAGTCTTTGGCTTGACCGAGTTTATCGCCGAGTTTCGGAAAAACCTTGCGTAGGGACGACATCCCCTTAGCGACTTTATCGGTGAATTGCTGATATCCGCGCTTGAGACCGCGACCAATTCCCTTGGTTTTCTCCTTAGACCAATTCCATGCCCGAGAGATCAGTCCTGGCTTGTCTTCGGCGTTCCACGTCTTCTCATTGAGCATTTTGAGAAGCTCGACCATTTCGTCCATGCCAGTTCGCATGTAAGAAACGTGATCGTAAATGGAGACTTCACGGTCAGTCGGTAATGAGGGACTAAAGTTCTTTGATGCGTCGCCCCTGAAAATCAAGCTACGCCCATCGACTTTGGATTGTCCCTGGACAGGACTATACGTGGGTTCTGGAGTTGGCTCGTCGTCACTAAACGCGCGCTTCACGTCCTCCCACTTTCCACTCACCCAGTCCTTAGCGGACTTGATCAATCCGTCCTTGCGAACCTTGCTAATCGCGTTCTTGGCCTTCTGGCGAAGTCCGCCAACATCCTTGATGCGAGAGAGCAGTTTATCAATCAGCGAAGACTTACCGTCCTCGGTTGAAACTGTATCGGCGATATTGTTGCGATGACGAGGATCTTCCGCGGTAAGTACCTCTTCGTCCCTTTCGAGAATGGTAGGCACTTCGTTTTCTTTCAGCTCGTTCGCTTCACGGTCGCTGTAGCGCTCATGATGCTTCTTCAGTACGCGGCGTTTAGCCTCGTTCTGGTTCAGGCGATTGTTGACCTTCCAAGTGACAATGGTGCCATCTGGCGCAGTCGTAATCCACTCACCTTTCTTCTCGCCCTTGCGAACCTCTACATCAGGCATATCGCCAGCAATGCCACCGGTGTGGTAGCGATAGATTTGCTGTAAGGCGGAAGGCATTCCGACTTGACGGTTGGATTTGTCGCCGACGATGCCGCCGGTGTGATTCTGCCCAGCCTTTGGCGTCTCTTCATTAACCACGGTTGGGTCTGGGTCGGCGCGATCTAGCTCTTCCTGAGCCAGCTCTTCATCCGACTTACCAGCCTGCCAGATCTCACGCAGTTCTTTAGCAACGGCCTTGCCCTTGCCTCGGAAGCGAGACATGAAGGTTCCGAGACGATCGTTTTCGTCAGTATCCATCTGACCAAGAGTTTCGTCGGAATTATCGATCCAGTCGTTGATCTTACCGACAATCTTCCGAGTCCGTTCCTTACCTTCCTCTGAATCAGGGGAAATTCCTCGTTCCTTGAGTTCCTTATGGACCTTGGCTTCCAAGTCAGCATACGCTTTCTTAGGGTCAATCTGCGCTATCCCTGCGCGACTCAGAATGTTGTTATTGAACCACGCTAAGCCGGTGTCGTAAAGTGTATCGTCGACTTTGTCCTCGGTTTTACCCGCGTCAATGTCTTCTTGCTTGTGACGTTCAGCGATCTCATCGCGTTCCTTCTTACTCTTAGCTCGGCTGATCTCAAGCTTACGAGCAAGCTTGCGGGCCATTTCGCTATCGCCCTTCAAGGCGCGTTGAAGTGACTCGATGCGCTTGATATTCTCTTCGTCCTTCTTGACGTCCGATTCTGATTTATTGCCTGCGGTCAATGACTGCTCGGCAATCATCTGATCGATGAAGTCGGAGTTAAGATCAAGACGGCCAGAATCAGCATCCTGTTTAGCGATGCCAAGCTTGAGGAGCTGCTCAATATTCCCTGAACGAGTATAGTCCAAGGCCTTCTTCTTAGATGCCCCGTTCAACTCTACAGTCAAGCCACGAGCATCGTCGAGGAAGTTCTTCATGGCCTCTTGCTGACCAAGCCCGCCTTTAGCCATGGCCTTCATTTCACCGACCAAGCCGTTACCAGCCATATCGAGCTGCGCTTCGGTGAAATCGAATCGATTCTTTAAGTGACTCGAGACTTCAGCAAGGATTTCTGCTGGTACGCGGAAACCATCGGCATCTCCACGGGCTAGGCGAATCAGCGCGTAGTCACGACCTTGTCTAGCCCTAGCAATGAAGTATTTCTTCAATGCGTCACTGGCGGGTTGACTTAGAACCCCGTCAGGATCTACGCGTTCCATGACCTTGTTGACAGCGACCGCGGCGTTCTTGAGTTGCTTCTCGCCGATAATCGCTTCCTTGATCTCGGACTCCATCTTAGAAGACGTGGTAAACGTGCCCGTCTTAAAGCTGTACTGGATTTCGTCAGGCTCGTCACCGCCCCACGTGATCCGACTTGAACGCACCTCGCCATAGATCTTCGAGAGCAGTTTTGGAATGACTTCCGTGATGCTCTTTTTGGTCTGAATGTCAAATGACGTGGCGCGATCTAACTCAGCAGTTGCATCCGTGCGTAAGGTATCGTCTTGACGATAGCGAAATTCATCGAAGAAACCTGTATACTTGATAAACTCGAGGAACGGGTTTCCGGTATCGGAGGTCAGTCCTTCATTGAACATCCTTGCTGCATTGGAGATGAAGTTCTGTCCTGCCATGCCGTATTGCATCAGGCGTTCATTGTTCTTTAAGCGACCACCGATCTTATCGCCAACCCATTTGCCAGCTTTAGATGCAATCGCGCCGCCAGCCAGTGATGCGGCTAAGTCAGTATAGCCGTCGCCGCCCATGGACTTGTCGGCACCGCTACCGAAGTTATCAGCGGCATCTTGAAGTCCCATGACGCCCGTACTGATCGCTGCACCAAAGTCATTGAAGAAACGCCTGATCTCTTTCTGACTCTTGTTAATGATGCGTTGACCGACATTACCAAAGCGATCGTTGAAGCCGCTGATTGCACTGCCAAAGAATTTCTCTTTGAGCATCTGGTGACCAAGTTCCAGATTGTGCATCTTAAGGATGTCAGGTAAGTTGGTGTTGTGCACCAGCTTTTCGAACGCCGACTTGGACATTTCCAGATGCTGTTTAGTCAGATCGGTCGTCTTACGCGATGTCAGATAGTGGCGAATGGAGATTTCCATCATCTTCTTGCGGTAATTGGTCGTAACCTGATCTTGATACGAGATCATCCGATCTGAATTGATGCGCAGCTTGGAGATCTCTCCAGTCATTGCACCTAATTGCATCGTGGACTGGACGGTCGACCGAGTCTGTTCTTCTTGCAGTTCGTCACTGATCGATTCCCTGACAGAAGTAGGTTCGTCACTGAAGCGCTGTTCCTGTTGTTCTTGGAAGATAGAACCCATGATGGATGCGAGTTCCATCTCGTCACGATCCATCTCTGGACCATTGCCCATGGACTGACCGCTCTCTCCCCAGCGACCAAGCATCCTGCCAAGACGGTTATCACCGACTTCCTTAGCGAGAATCTTAGCCCCTTTTTTCAACTCGCTAACGCTTTTACCCGCGCCTTCCTTAGCGGTATTGTATAGATCTTTACCGGCATTTAACCCGCTGTCTAGGGTATCGTAGATCGTGGTATAGCCGTCGGGAGCGTTCTTTGACAGCAGCTCGCGTTGCATTTGTCGAGAGAAGAAAGTGTCTTTAATACCACCTACCATTTTACCGCCGAGGCGAGCAACCGGGTTGCGTTTCTTCGGCGTTTCTTCTTCGTCAAAGCCGCCAAACGCGTCTTCGAAATCGTTGCCAAAATCTAGGCTGTCGTCGTCCTCAAAATCGTAGTCATCTCTGCGTTTTGCCATGACACGTCACCTGTTCATTAATCACATATGCTAAGGGAGCATGACATGACCCTCGCCAAAAGCGGCATGACCCCGTTTAACATCGGAATTTTAAACTTCACGCCTGAGAGAGCCAAAGGGCTCCCTCAGGTGACGTCACTGGATACCTTCGAAGGTGCTAGTCAAAACTTCCATCCTGATGGGCTTTTTTCGCTAAAGATCTTTGGTCCGAACGGCAGTCCTCAGCGCGATGCTCAGTTTGGCTACCTGAATATCAAAATCACCATCTTGCATCCATTTGTATTGTATTCGCTTTATCAGCTAAAAGGCGCGTACAAGGATCTGGTGCATGGTCGTGGGTACTTCAAGTGGGACGACGAAGAACAAGACTTTGTACCCTCCAATGCGCTCGATGGTGAAACTGGATTCCATTACTTCATTGAGCATTGGAAAAAGATTGTCTTTAAACGTACGGGTTCGAAGAAGCGCGACGGTAAGATCGAGATGATCTACAAGTACCGTGACGCTGCCGAGACCTCACGTATTTTGGTTGTGCCCGCTGGCATTCGCGATCTGTCGGTTGATCAGACCGGGCGCTTCAAGCAAAGCGAGGTGAATGACTTCTATCGAAGCTTGCTGTCCATCTCGAATATTATTACTGAAGCCAATATTAAAGACCCTGAGGTACTCAACAATACCCGCGTGGCATTGCAGAACGGCTTTTGTAAAGTCTATGACTTTTTCTATCAGATGATCGATGGTAAGTCAGGGTTCATTCAAGGGAAGTTCGCTGCTCGTAACATCTATTACGGTACAAGGAACGTCTTTACCGCAATGGACTACGACATCGACGACCTAGACGATCACAATGGTCCAGGGATCAATCACACGGTCATTGGCCTGACGCAGCAGCTCCACAACCTGACTCCACTGGTCAGACACAAGCTGCTTAAAGGGATCGTCGAGAAATGTTTCTCTCCAGCGGATAACCGTGCCTACTTGATCGATCCGCAAACCTATCAGCGTGAACTGGTGACGATCTCCCCAGAACTGACGGACAAGTGGACAACGACCGCAGGGATCGATCGATTGGTCAAACTGATGATCAACAAAAAGAACCGCACCAAACCAATCAAGGTCCATGGGCGGTACTTGGCGTTGGTCTATCAGAGCGAGAAGCATTTCAAGGTCTTCTTTGACATCAACGACTTCCCTAAGGACAAAGGGTATAGCGACAAAGACATTCGCCCATTGACGTACATTGAGATGTTCTATTTGTGCGCCTATAACGACTGGGGTCGCTATCCTGCATGGATTACTCGCTATCCGATCGCGGGGATCGGGTCTATCTATCCGTCCTACTCCTATGTCAAGACCACCGTGCGCGGTCTATCGTTGATGGAGCTAGGCGATGACTGGGAGGAAAAAGGAACGGAATTCGTTGCACGCGAGTATCCTGATCTTAAACGTGCAGAGTTCTTTGACTCGATTTCCCCTTCCGCGTCCCGCCTAGGAATGATGGGTGGTGACCACGATGGCGATACGGGTTCATGTAACGTACCAATGACTGAAGAAGCCATCTTGGAAGTAAATCATTTGCTCAATACCGTGGAACAATATGTGACCCCAATGGGTGCGCTATTTGCAAGTGCCGCGATCGACACCGTCAGTCGCGTAATCTGGAACATGACAGGGGATTAAAATGACGCTGCTTTATCGTGACCTCATGCTCAAGCGAGGCATCCGAGAAACCTCGGACTTTGGCACGCCTCCAGTGACCGTCGGAGAGGATATCATTCTTCCGACTCAGTCGATTTACCACTACATCGACATGGACCGACAAAGTTTCGGAGAAGGCGATCCGATTCTGACCATGAACAACGTCAAGAAGGTGGTTGACATTGTACCGCCCGCTGACTTCCGTGACGTGAAAAACGTGCAGGTCAAGGCCACGAAACACCTCTTTGCATTTGACATGGCAAAGCGACGTTTCTTTCAAGAGCGTCGAGACCTCTTGAACGCGGATCTTAGCAAGCGCGTGTTAAAAGCTGAAGCTAAGTCGCTGTATGTGGTTGACTATAACTACCTGCTAGAAACGACCGAGTTCAATGATTCCATGCTGCACGCATACGAGCGCTTCTCATTGATCTGGACGAACATTCTCAAGGGTGTGGTAAGCCACGACATCGAGGATCGTCAGCACTTCCTGCTGATTCACGTCCCTTCGATCATGCCGTCCTTGGCATTGCTCAAGGAAGCCACGGATAGCAAAGACATCAAGGCGTCCGTCATGAACAAATTCCGTTCGGACGAAGCCTATTTCATCTGGCATGTCTACATGTGGCTAGAGGGCGATGGTAAGTCTTTCCTGAGTACGCTCAGTGACAAGATCATTGATCGCCTGAACATCATCTGGCAAAGCGGTCGTCGCTGGACGGTCATGAACCTAGGCCTCATTAAGAAGTGGGTGAAGACCGAACAGAATAAAAAAGGCACATTGACCGTGGATCAATCGCAGCGTAAGCTGCTGGTGACCATCGTTACAGTAGCGACCTTAGCTGATGACGAGAAGGTCGCTGCTCCTGCGGAAGTCAATGCGGTCTTGGCGGCTACTCCCGCAAAAAAGACCGGTGGGCTGTACTCGAGACCCTCTGGCAAAAGCGCGTCAGCCCCACTAGAAGCCTTGCCAGTCGTCAATCACGAAGACGATAGCGTCTTTTCCACTGATGAAACTGAGGAGCAGTTAGCTCAGGCATCTGAAAAGGAAAAGCTAATTCTCGATGAACTTGAGCGTAAGGCTGAAGAGAACGAGCAAAAGGTTGTGGAGGTCTATGAGGCCTATGTTGCACAGGAAGACCTGCCTCCAGAAGCGCAGGTCATGGCGGACGCAGAACGACTAGCTCGCACTGGTCTACTGACTGCACTGCAAGTGCGTGGGCAGCAGAAGATGGCCACGAAGTACAAGACCATTGTACCTAGGCCTGACAGTAAGGAGACGCTAGAGAGTCTCTCGAAAGTCACGCCTGAGATGCTAGAGATTCCTGAGAAGAACCGTGTCGCGAAGGACATCAAAGGCGTTCCTGATGAGTCCATGATGTATTCATCACTGATTAAGATGGATCGGCAGTATATCGAAAAGGTTCTTCCTCGCGATATCGCTGCAATGGTTCTTGGGATTCAAAAGGCGGGCGTCTCCGTCACGGACTATGGCGTCAAGCGTGTCACGACCATGCACGACGACTACGAAGTCCATAGCGTGCGCATTAACCCCGTAATCGGCGCACAGTCAACCGTCCGATTCCGCATCCCTGTTGTTCGCCCAGACGGCACATATCTCGCCAACGGCACCGTTTGCCGCATGCGTAAACAACGTGGCGACCTTCCCATTCGCAAAGTCTCGCCTAGCCGAGTGGCGATGACCAGCTACTATAGCAAGATGTTCGTGTTCAGCTCCGAGATGCGAGTGAACAACTACGAGCGCTGGATCTCGTCGAACATGATGATTCTCGTCGGTACACCAAAGTGCTCCGATGTGCATTACAAAGACTGTCACGTCATGGACGTCGAAGTTCATCCGGCCTACTTCGCCGCCTCGACAGTAGTCGAATCGTTCGTCTTAGACGGTGTCCAGTTTAACTTCAACTACAAGACCATTGACGAGGTCTTTAGTGGTTGGAAGGACATGGTTCAGAGTAAGGTCGATGAGATCCCCATCGGCAAAGACAGCAAAGGCGTGTTATACAGCTTGAGTCGAAATACGGGTCACGTCATCAAGCGTTATCCAGACAAGGACAAAAACGTCGTCGACTTAGGTTCGTTCGAAGCTTTCTTCGGCATCGACGTGTCGAAGCGCCCTTACGAGATTGCTGATCTCGAAATCTTCGGCAAGAAGATTCCGTTGGGATTGGTGCTCGCGAGGTACATCGGTCTAGGACGTTTCCTGAAAACCATCGGGTGTACATGGCGTACCGCTGCCAAAGGTAAACGACTGGACACGCAAGATCAGGAAGTCGTGATTCGATTCTCTGACGAAACGCTGTTTGTGACCTGTAAGACGCGCCTTCAACAGATGCTGGTCAATGGCTTTGTGCGCTTTGGCAACGCCGTACGTCACCATTCGTTTTATCTGTTCGATAAGCCAGACATCTACGGCACGGTCTTTGACGAGTTCGAGATTACCTCAAGGCACACGCGTGAACTTGACCTGATTCGCAAGATGTGGGTCGATCCAATCACTGCCGATCTACTCAAGCAGATGGGCGAGCCTACAGATATGATCATGCTGTTCCTTTCAGCAGCTAAGCGCTTGGTCACTAATGTCTACCATGAACAGATGGACATGTCCCAGATGCGCGACAAGGGCTATGAACGCATGGCTGGCATTACCTATAGCAAGGTCGTCGAGTCGGTCAGGGGTTTCAATATTCGACCACTGAATGCCAATGCTCAGGTTTCGATGAATCCGGAAGATGTGTGGTACAACATCATTCAAGATCAGACCAACATGCCCGTGGATCAGTCCAATCCCATTCAAGACATGAAAGACGCCGAGATCGTAGTGTTTGGCGGGGCGGGTGGTCGTTCAAGCGATACCATGTCAGACAGCACTCGCATCTACCATCCATCGGCAATGGGCGTTGTATCAGAGGCCACCGTGGACAACGGCGAAGCTGGTGCAGTGACCTATCTGACAGCTAACCCGAACTACAAATCGGTACGTGGCACAACCAGACGCATTGAAGATCCTAGTTCCGATCCGGCGCGAATGGTCTCGACATCGTTCATGCTATCCCCAGGGGTAGAATTTGATGATCAATTGGTCCGTTATAGCGGCGACGCCATAACGAGTCTCTCTTAATTGACGGGAACCCCTTTAGAGCCTTCTACACCAAGCTTTGCATTGAAAGATGCGGAGTGGCCAGACTAACTACCTGGGTATGGTAAAAGAGAGAAGGATTAGGAAATCCGCAGCCGAAAAGCCTAAGCGACAATGTCGTATGGCGAGTGGTTCAACGACTATCCCAGTTCATCGAGGGTTAGGAGGCAAGCGCTTCCGAAATAGAGAGCTACTCGAACGAGTAGAAGATATAGTCTGTTCCCTAGGGAAAGCCTAGGGCGGGTGTCAAAGCACACCGGCTTGAGAGTCGCGTCTCAAGTGGACAAAAAGCCCAAAAGGATCGTATTTGTCTCGGTGCAAAATTCTCAAACCACGCACATCCTAGATGCGCAGATCCCGCCCATTCGTACAGGCTATGACATGGTCTTGCCTCATCGAAATGGTCCGCTTTATGCCACCATGGCAAAGCAGGACGGCGTGGTTGAGTATCTAGGAACCAAGGCGATCCGCGTCGAATACAAGGATGGTTCGAAAGAGATCGTTGAGATCGGTACGATCTTTGGCAAATGGAGCGGTAAGGTCATCCCTCATCGACTGGTCACTCGACTCAAACAGGGCGATCAGGTCAAAGAAGGCGACGTGATCGCGTACAACAAACTGTTCTATCGCTTCGACCCATTGTTCCCTAATCAGATCGCACTGACCATAGGGCGTATCGGCTACTACACCTTGCAAGATCGTCGTGAGTGCTATGAAGACGGTGCGATGGATCATCGGCGATTTGCCGATAAGATGCGTACATCGTCAACTCACGTTCGTACGATTTTAGTGGACTTCGGACTCGAGGTTCGCAATCTACTCAAGGTCGGTACGCATGTTGAGGCCGATAGTATCCTATGTACCCTGCATGCCCAGCAGGGCGGATCTACAGGCGGCTTTGACGATCGGGCATTGGCGACGCTCCAGCGGATCAATGCACTCAACCCCAAAGCGGATTACGACGGTACCATCGAGAACTATCGGGTTCTTTATACCGGGGATCTTGAGTTCATGTCAGGATCACTCCGAGCCATTGCACAGGAGTCTGACGACAAAATCTCTAGTGAGCGCCGTCAGTTGAAACTACCTCCGGTAGACGGCTCTGTTGAAGTCGGGTTTAGGTCCGGAAAGACTGTGCTCGGCCCTAACCAAGCCATGATCGAAGTCTACATCACCCATGAAACCGATTTCGCTTCCGGCGATAAGAAGGTTCTGGGTCTACAGATGAAGTCGGTGACCGGTAAGATCGTTGATCAAGTGTTTGAAACCGAAAGCGGCATTCCTTTGGACGGTAGCTTTGGTGGAGACTCGTTAGAAAGACGGATTGTAGATTCGCCCATTCGTGGCGCGACCTCTAATACGCTTGGCATTCATTTCTCTAAAATGTTTGCTAAGAAGTTTCGTGAAGCGGGCGGCTGATAAAGCCGCTCTTTAGGAGAATTTTTGTAATGAACAATCCAGACGAAGTGACCCTCGCTACGCTTATGAATATCCATGAGCTATGCTTCCGCACGTTCTCTCAATTGGCTGGGCGGGAAGTTTCCAGTCGCGTAGAAGGTGCAGAGGTCAGCGACCCGTTCATCAACGAGCTGATTACATCCAAAATCAACCAGTGCATCGCACCATATACCGGGGTTAGCGCAAAATGATCAGTCCGTCCGCAAAAGGTGTTGTCATTATCGCAGAAATGTTGCGACGCAATGGCTATAAGCTCGAGCCGATCAGTAACGTACCGCTGACTCGCTTGGTCTCAGACAGCCTCGGGATTGCCCGTGTCTCTCAGGAACACGTCAACGCACACGTGGACTTTGTCACCAAGGCACACGAAATCATCGCCAACTCAGGCGCGATCGCCGAAGATATTCAGTCCGTCGGCGAACACGAACTGAACATGACGAAAGCGGCAGAAGCATTGGCGGCGATCATTCGTCCCAATCTTCAGATCGTTCGCGGTACCATTCGCCCGATGATCGAGTCGACGGTGAATGCCGTATCGACATCTCTGGCAGGGTTGGCCAATATCGCTGTGACTACGCCAATCGTGGAAAGTCACCTGCATCCCATCTTCAGTGAACCCATGGTTCAAGAACTGCTTAAACCGCGCGTATCGGTTTACGCCGACCTACCGGGTACTGCATTCTACGAAGTACTCGACACTCCCCAGATTACCGCTCTGGTTAGTACGGGCATGCAGCGGGTCGACGCGCAGCTAGAAGACCTGATGAACAGCGTGGGCAGCGAACGCCTACTGAACATCTATGCTGAGTTCTTCGCAGGCAATGTCAATGAGTACCCTAGCGTTAGTGGTGAGATTCGGCGAGATGACCTATGCCTAGCCTTCTTTATGGCTCGCGGCCTTGTCGCCAAAGGCGGTAACTATCTGCTCAGCAACAAGCAGAGCGAGAGCACCGTCCATCACATCCTAGAGACGTTCATGGACCAGTGCAGCCTACGCATTCAATCCAGCGTCAATCTGTTCCACGAAGCGATCGATGCTGGTCAGTTGGTGATTTCTTATCCCCGTGAACTGACCTCTGACAAGAACGTCGTGAGCGAACCCATTCTGGTTAACGGCGTCGTCTATCAAGACTGGATTGCAGAACAGGGTTCTCCTGAAATTCTGTACGGCGCCATGCTGACTGATCAGCTCACCGCAGCAGTCCCATTGATGCAAGGTCGTGAAAAGTACATTCAGGCATGCAATGCTTACCTGAATAAGATCGAGCAGATCAACGAGTCCAATCGCGAAGCAGTCATCCGCTCCGTCATGGTGGACGCGACCATCGCCTACGTACAGGGAATGGAAACCATCAATGGGTATAAAGGCAATCGCGATACGCTGTCCGATGAAATGCGTAGCTACGCTGCTCGCACATACATCCGCAACCCAGATGACGTTTACGAAGTCGTCAAGTCCATGGTCTGTAAGCTGATGTTTGCTGATACTCACGTTGAAGAAATCATCGACGCAATGACCAAGTACGAAGGCGAAAGCCAGGACTGTACAGCGGAAGAGTGTCTCGCCAATGTGGTCATGGACCTGATCGTACGCGGCGTCACTTGTGGTCAGTCGGTCGTTAAACGTATGGGTGCGCAATGACGGAGGTCGCGCACCTCATTCGTAACCCAGAGAAAGTGCACGAAGCGCTTACCGAAACGCCAGACGGTAAGCTCATCGCCAAGGCGATGATTAAGATCCAAATCCCGACCCGATATGTGGACAAAGGAATCGCCACAATCGGGGAGACGATTTACATTCCAGGGTTCTTCGGAATCATTGTGGATGATCGTTACTACGGGGTTTCTAAAGCACTTTCCTACCTCCCTGTCACACCAGTCTCTCTACAGGAAGTGAAGATTGGTGAGGCGAAGTATCTGGAAATGAGGTTTGATAAAGGGGACGTTATCTGCCCGAATATCAACCTGATGAAGAAAGATACTTACGTCTACGGTATCTGGGAAGAACTGGTTTCGCAAGGTAAACACCCGTGGTACTTCAATTCGATCGACCACAGTGAAATTCTTGCTACTTCCGAAGAGCATGGCGGCGTTAGACTGGTTGCCAACAGTGCGACCATGGAATTCATAACGGCGTACCTGACACGCGATGCAGACGACATCTATACGCAGTTTAGGCACAAGGCAAAGGGATGGGAAGACCTCGTCGACCCTGAACGCTATACGGTCTTGGCACTGAATGATGTTGCACACGTCGCGCCAAACACGCTCTCTAAGATCACGGGGGCGTATCTGGACTCGGGCCTCACGTCCGCATTGATCGATCCTAGTGATAGCACGGATCAGGCCGAAGAAATTTACAGGATGAACATCAGATGAGCGCAATGCCAGACTTCCGTCTTTCTTGCACCACCTTGCTAGGACTGGACAAGAAAGGGATCTTAAAGCCCCAGTCGGATGGCTACTACGAAGTGGTCCTCTCGGCACTCGACTACCCTAACGGCGTTGGTGCGATTTATCGTCACTCCTCTGCCGTTAAAATGCTCGAAAACTCAGGTCCATTGAAACGTCGCTTGTCAGACGGTCAGCAGTTCGGGGAATGGGGTCATCCAAAAACCGATGGCCTGACCGAACAACAAGCCATGGCTCGCATGTATCAGGTGTACGAGGACCGTACCTGCGTCCACTTCAAGGACGTATGGATCGAAACCAAAGGACTGCGCGACAAGAATGGTCGCGAGTTTATCGGTATCATGGGCAATGTAAAGCCTCAAGGTGAACTGGGTCGACTTCTACAAGAGTCTTTCGAGAACAACCTTTGCAATACGGCGTTTTCGGTAAGGGCGATTACCGATAACTACATGATGCGCGGTACAGGCAATATCGAGAAAGAATTCGTTGACATCATTGCATGGGATGCGGTTAACGAACCCGGCCTTAAACCAGCAAGCAAATACCAGGCGCCCTCGCTTGAATCCTTCGCCGATCTCAATCTGGACATGCCGATTACGGAACGTTTGCTGAGTTCGATCATTTCTAATGCCAAAGGTTCCTCCATTTCCGTGGAGTCCAGCGGCATGAAGATGATTCATGACACCTATGCACGACTCAAACATGCGTCGAGTTCAGATGCCGAGCGAATGCTCGCTTCACGTCCACGTTGGATGAATCTGTGATTTTAGAATCCTACCTGCACGTGAGTGCAGGTAGGATTCTAATTTTTTACACTAATACACTATTTTAGTGAGCCGACATTCCTTCTCTTATCCGATGGCTCAAGGAGAACTCTGTGAACAATCGTCAACGCCCACTTATTGTCAATGCCTTCCTCGACAACGACAGCACATCGTTCGTGCGACAACTTGCAGTGGATGAGAACTTCCGCCCGCGCATGGTATATGACGTTCTACCGTCAATGAACATGGCTAGTTCACAGAAGATTGAACAGGGTGACTTAGTCATTCGCGTTCGCACTGGACTTGGGAACAAACCGCGTCTAGAAGACGTGGCATTCAAGCGCCAAGACCATGTGATCCATCGTGGCGTGAGCACGGGGTTTAGCGAAATGGTCTGGTTTGCTCTCCCGCAGGAGCTACGCGACTGGCTCATGTCATCACCAGACGACATGAAAAATCGTCGTCTACCCAAGGGTCCATGGTATCTGCATGGTAGCATGCCCGTCATGGCTATGCAACGCTATGCATTGGCTTGGAAGAACTTCTTCATGGCAGATCTGGACTGGATCAGTCAAATCGCCACTAACTGCCTTGTTCGCAGCGACCTAGAGGAGGCGCTGCACAACAAAGTGCCATTGACTGGAGATGTCATTGCGATTCCTAGCGAATCCGACATCTTGGTCCAGCACCGCAACAACTCATCTACAGTTGAAAAACTGTACGACAAGTCAACCTATCGGGTACCCAATACTGCCATCGCGGTCATTGTGGTTTCTTATTCACGTCTACCTGACTCAGAGAACGGGGTCACGTGGAAAATCTTTTACCGGGGTAAAGCAAATGAAGATCATCAACGGCGCCAAGATGGGCGAAAATCTGTGGGTAAAGCGGATAGCGTTCGACCAAACCGGTCAGCCTCGAACGGTGGTGAGCGTAAACCATCACAGCACCAAGCCAAACCTAGTCGCGAGCGTTCAGGAAGCGAGTCCCGGGGACGTCGTCCTCGAGGTGACGTACGACCCAGTAAGCCACAGAACGTGCGCGACGTACATTTATCAAATCCCGTCGACCCCAGTCCGCGGGAAGAAGCAGCTATTGATGCTGCTCGAAACCAGACCCCAAATGAAGGGGAAGTGGTGGGAGCTGGTCCAGAAAGTCACGCCCAAGGCAATTGAATGGCTGAGTGACATTCAAGGTGGAGACAATGCCGTCTTCACCCTGCCTAAAGACATTGGGTGGGATGGCGAGCATCCAGAGTTCGCTATCCGTCATTCTCTGGAAGCACGGCAGATGTTCTCGTTCCTGCTCGAAGAGGAGCGTAACTACATCGAAGAGAAAATACTAGGCTCTCCAGGCCAAGTATTCCACTACGGTGGTTACATCCCGAAGTTCATTCCCGTGCGCTCGACGGATTTCCACAATCTGGAGCTCATGGTCAATGACCAACGCAAGCACCTGTACTATGGTCGTGATCGTCACGGCCTAATGCACAAAATGGGAGTTGGTGACAATTGTCAGGGGATCGTGACTCTATATGAGTTCATCGACGACGCTTTCATCGACCACCAGCAAAACGCATTCGGTGCAGCTATCGTAGTCTACGGTAGCGCTACCGACGTCTCGCGCGAACTTCCTCGCGCATTTAATCACCTAGGATGAAAAACATGAGCAGTAGTGTCGACCATAAGTCAATTTGCGCAAATCAAGTGAAACTGGTTGCAGGTAAACTGCGACCTTTCGTCACGGTTGATGTAGATCAGGGAACCGTTGGCTTTGCCGACGGATTTCTGGACGCGAGCCTTCAAGAAATTGACCCAGAACTTTCCGTGGCCGAGTTGCGTAAGTATCAAGACGCTGAACAATTGATTGCCGCATCTGCCAAACTGGCAATCGGTCAAGCTGCGCACGAGCTGCGCGATCAGCACGCTGGTATGTCACATCTCAGCGGTCGCTTTGACCTCGGCAGTACCGAAGTACGTGCCACTTGGGATCGTGAAGTCAGTGGGCGTATGCCTGGACGTAATGGCGAGCCTGGTGCCGAATACACACGCCAAGGCGTTGTAGAAACTCGTTACACGCCTCGCGGTAATGCCTCGGCATACTTCAATGCGGCCAAGGATGCCTTGAACGCACTGAACGTCATGGCAGGTGACGCCGAGTAATATCGCGCAAGAAGAAGGGGAGTTCTCCCCTTCTTCTTTTTTTATGTACTCAAAAAGGACCCCGCTATGAAAGCAATGATCCCCCATAACGACCTGCAAGCATTGATCTTAGGAAAAGCCAAGATCTTTGCTGACGCGATGTATGCTCGCGTTGGAACGGAATTGGCCGCGGATAGCAAGACCATCGAAGACCTGAAGACATTTTATGCCGACGGTAAATTCGATGACGCCGATCCGACCAATAACGTCTTCTGGACAACCACCGGTCTTTGGATTAAGGACCCCGACAACCCGAACACCAAGACCGTGTTCGCCTATGGCTATTCCATCTGGTATCCACCGTCCAAACTGAACTTCGGGGTCATGGTGTTTCCTGATGGACGTGTTTATCCTGAAAACACTTCTTTCTTCGATCCATGGATCTATGGTCAGGCCCACCGAATGACCGAACGTGCGATTGACAATATTGCAACCCATCCATTGATCCTGATCTACAAGACCGTGTAATGAATCGAAAGAAGTCAATCACTGTTGAAATGGACGTCATGCGATTTGGCACGCAGATACCGGTGGTCATTGGAGCAGACCCGTCTTTCGTCTTGACTAAGAAACAGCGATGGAAAGCTGAACTGAACTTTAAGTTCATCTCGACAGAGTACGACGGTGCCATGGAAGGCACCATTGAACTCGTTACCGACGAGGCCATGTTGTTTGCGGAATTGATCAAGCGCGCTAGAATCGAACTCCTCAAGGTTCAGAACGAGGAAGGCGATCACTGCGGTCTAGCCGACGAACCTAACGCCGCTTATATAAAAGCCACGCTGATACCGCGAGACAAAAAGACTACTACTGGGCGCTAGCGCCCAGTAGTAGATTGTTTTTTTTTTATTGATCGAGGTCGGATAGACGCCGAGCAACAGGGCGATAGTTGAAGCGCACGCGAGGATTGTTTGCAAAAACGTTGATGTCCAGATGGTAGGACTTCCCGTTTTCGATGTCGCGAGCATCAAGGTAGGCGTTTGGCGTGATCTGGAAGCGAGAACCGTAACGGTCGCGTACTTCGTCTTGTACAAACAAGTTCGCCTGCTGCGTGATTTGAGACTCGGACAATGCGCCACCAACGATGCGTTTCCACACGTTAAAGTGCACCTTCTCCATCGACATGCAAAGCAGAGAATTGATCATGCTGCTCAGAATCGAGGTCTCTTCTGGATAGATGCCGGTGAATGCCGGGTAGAAGTACCGCGTAGTGCTCTCAGAACGCGCGTAGACCACGCCGTAGTTCCAGAGCTGCTGTTGTACCGAGTCGTTCAGCCAAGGCGAACTGACGTCTTTAAACAGCGATACGAGGTTGTTTGGAGAGACGTCGAACGCCTGGTCATCTCGCCACCGACCGTTACCGGCCCCCATGTATTTGGAAACCTTGTCGGCAACGTCCAGTACGAGCGGATGACGCTCTTTCTTCTTGCTGCTAATGAGCTGACCGTGTTGGCCGATAATGAAAACTCGGTACTGAGGAGTGCCATTGATTTCTGATTCCGGAACCAGTGCAGCGGCAGCGCCTAGCAATCCAATCAGATCGATTTCCTCACGCAAGGTGGGTGGCTCGATCTCACGCCATACGTTTACTAATGCCATGGTCATGGACTCGCGATTGGGGTTGTGATAACCTGAATATACAGGCCGTTAGTCGCTAACGGGATAAAGCCGCTGCGACTATTGATGTTCAAACGATAAGCTCCGGGTATAGTGATGTCATACGTGACCACCGAAGCATCTCCTAGGTAAAACTGGAGGTCTGGCAGATTGATTGGGATAGCATCGGCATTACCTTGCAATGCCGTCTGTAAATCATAGCCCGGTAGAGAACTGGAGATTTCGATCTGACAGGGATCGGTCACGGTGAATTGGAAATACATGCTTTCGTAATATTCTCTCAAAAACAGTAGATCTTCATCTGGACCAATCGGAGTAGGATAGATGTACGGCTCTCCGGTTAAGTCAATTACAGGATACCCGTCGATCAGAATGGCTTCGAACTCGCTGTAAAAGTTAGTCCCTAACAAAGAGACGTATGCCTTTTGATTCGCCGGAATGGTTAATGTACCACTCGCACCTTCCGCCGTCAAGTCCAGATAATCCGGACCAGTAAGCGGATGGTCGCTTAATTCATGAAAGCTCCCTAGGTGTAAAAAGGCATACATGGGCTCGGTACTAAGGCCAATTCGCCGCTGGAAGAACAGCGTTCTTTCAAAAGTTTCCGGTTCGAGTACCAATACTCTGGAATCCAGAATAGGAATTGTCGGCGGAAAAAGACTCAACGGCGGATTGATCACGACTTCTGAAAAGGAGGTCAGTAATCCGGTGTCGTAAATGACATTCGCGTACCGTCGACTACCATAGAAGAATACGTCCACGGGCAGTTCGATGACCTGCACATTCCATGAACCTTCGACAAGCTTGCGTTTAGCAATGCCAAATTTGATCAGATTTTGAATCTTAACCGGGGTATTCAGTCCGGAGAAGAGATCGGGAGCGACGGCGCTGTAGGCAGGGTGCACGACCCCCTCAATCGCTCTCATTTGAAGGAGAATTGGACTTGTGCTCGGGAAGGACTCCGTGCTAATAAAAAGTCCTGGACGATAGAACATGGTCTCTAGGCTATTGGCGCCGAATGTATCTGGAAATACGGCAGGGTCGGAGACAAAGGATCTGTCGGTTTCCCGGATAGGCATGTTGAGGTACCGACAATTAGAAGGCTCGATTGCAACATTTGCGACCACTTCACTCGCCACAATCAACACGCTGCCTCTGGACGCACCAGTTTCCACGATCACGTTTTGTTCGAGTTTCTCATCAATCGTTTTGGTCATTTGGACAGTGGTTTCGACGCTTGGTAAGATTACCGTCGACGCCGTTGACGGGGTCGGGGTGAAATCCCACGGAATTGGTCCAATCGACGCTGTTCGATCCCGTAGATTTCGATACGGGTCCGCCGCCTCTGCTTCTTGCGGCAAAGGTTCCATGAACCCATTGACGTTTTTGAGTCGAATGTAGAAGAAGGGGTCTACGCCAAAATCGGTAGCCAGGTCCACATAGCCAGTCAAACCTTGAGTGTGCAGACCGTGCGCGCTTTCTGCCGTCTCTAGGTAGCCTAGAGCCTCGACCGCTCTAGTATTCGTGACATGAGTATTAAGAGTGGACTCGGTGTATTCCAGGGTGGGGTCGTCCAGCGCATTGTCTGGCGCAAAGCTCAGATACTCAACGGTTGGATCGCTGCAATAAAGTCTAAACGGCACAGCCAGTGAGGTAGATTCTCGATTAAAGCACGTCAGGGGTTCAGTCTCGTAGCGAAACGAGCCCCCTAAAGTGCTCACTAACTTTTGCAAGAAAATCTCGTAGTCTGGCCTAAAGCTGACTGGGTCGAGATCTCGCTTGACCACTGGCATCCAGATGCTGAAGTCATAGACTTCTGCGCTGGGATTTCCTACACGATGCAATAGACAAATATAGCGAGTGGCTTTTTGCGGGAAGATCGTCATGTTATTACTCCTGGGCTTCCACTGTCGCCAGTTCAAAACGAATGAACCCAGTGGCTTGATAGAGAGGTTCAACCGCATGTTCCGCATCGAAGAAAAAGAATTCGTCTCCATTCTCATCGACAGAAATTCTCGGTATCTCCGCGCTCGACGGTAGAACCAGCAAATCGACGCCTTGGTTGTGATCGCCGACTTCTCGTGCCATACCAGTGAGAAGGGATAGGGACCCGTCGATTCCGGGGGGCAGGAAACCAGGGGTGATGCTTATTCCGCCAATCGCTGCCCTAATGTCTTGCAGGGTATTGAAAATCAGGATTTCGTCATCGATAGTCTTTGACATCTTAGTCTCCTAAAGCGTTGAAACCAACATCAGTGTTTCATCAGAAAGCCTCGACGGCAGTTTTTCGCGCAGTGGACGATAGTAGACTAGGACCTTCTGCTGCGACTCGTTTCTACGGATGTAGTACAGCCTGAAATCGGACAGACCGCCTAGTTTGCCAGTAACGAAAATTGGCTGCGGGTCTTCTCCGACAACGCTGAACAACCCGAGCTGCTCGATCGGACATTCCGCCGTGGTCAGTATTCGACCCTGATAGCGTCGGAACTTAAGTATCGGATCTGGAATCAGACTGCCATTCTGGTCATCGAGAGGATCAGGGATCTGTCTGAATGAGTACCCTGTCATTCGGATATGAAGTCCTTCTCGGTACACCACGACGACATCACCATGATTACTTACGGCTAGGCGAAGTACATTGATGTTTCCTATAATCGTTCCTTGAGGGATTGGAACGTCAACGGTTACAGGGTCTCCTATGGAAGTCTCGCTAACGATCCTGAAATTGTTACCACTGATTCCTGCGGTATAGGGGACCAGTTTATCCAGTAAGTTCGCGCGACTCTCGTAAACTAGGTTCGAGACGGTCAGACCTTCCACGAGATCCTTTGGCAGCGCCATTACCGTGGAGGTCAGTGCTTCGGTACTGGAGTCTACTGGCGTCAAAGTACCAGTTGGACGAAATACGCTGGCAATCATCGGATTAATCATAACAAACCCTCGATTTCAAAAGTGAAGCCGTCCCAGTCATCCAGCGGTCCGCCGGTTGGGGGTAGTAGCAGTGGATCGATGTGCATTTCTACATCGAGCACAATGTACCCTACTGGCAGCATAAACTTGACTACATTGTTGGACGGCGCGGTAATGCTCCCTGCCAGTACTGATAACCTCACCGACAGTGTAGTCGGGGTCGGAAACGTATAGCTGACGACGCCTTGGTCATTGTTACTGACGATGGAATCGAAGGACCTTGCCGGATAGGTCGGAATATGGCCCGGCGGCATTGACGGGATGATTGGTCCGTCGGTATAAAAACTGTATGCGTCGGGCAGTTCAGCGTTTCTATCCGAGATGGTCGCTCTGTAGCTGAGCCAAGGGTACGTCGGATCTTGCTTGAATAAATAAAGTGGTGGCGATGCCATGGTGCTATTAAATAGCTTGACATCGAAGAACGGGGTGAAGTAATAGACTTCGCCGTCAGCGATCGAAACGTCTCCGATTTTAACTCTAGCAACCACTTGTTCGTTAGCGACCAGTCCGCGAAGATAAGTGACAAGGTCGCCATCGCTGTTGGGATTGTAACTGCGATAGATCGTATTGTCGATGATTGCCAGATCAGTTGCATGGGTGATAGGTGAAATTGGCCAGTTGTCCAAGACCTTGCCTGGTGCCATCTCGACGACTTGCGTAGATGACCCAATGAAACTAATCATCGGGAAATATCTGCGTAGACCGATACCATTAGGCTCAGTCGTGATCAGGCGATCCCAGTTCTCATCAGTCTCATGAAAGTAATTTGCATTAAACACACCGACCTGACCTGTATTGCCCAATAGAGTCTGATCGGGGTCCACGGGAGCGGACGTGTTATAGAGAACTGCAATGGCCTGAACCAGTGGATTACTGAAAACGTCCCCCGTGGCAAAGACGCCGGGTTCCGTCTCATGAGGAACAAGATTCAGGATTCTTCGTTTACCGTAATTCGTGAGCATGGTCTTATCTCCAATGACCGACTCTCTTCAAAAAAGAAGAGAGTCGGTCAGATCGTCATGGGTTCGTTGGATTAATATCGCCCAGATCAGGGGCGCCACCACCGCCTGGACCAAAAGGCGTTGGGGTCGGCGTTGGGGCCGGTGTCCCGTCATCTACAGTAACATAATCGGCATAGATGAACGGAGTCAGAAAGACTGCGATATCGCGGCGACGTTGTGCGGCGGCCAGCAAGGAGATCTTGGTATTGTAACTAAAACCAGTGTCCCAGATCGTGCTCATCGGGTAAACGGCCATGTCCAAGAGCTTGAACTTACCGGAACCAAACTCATTCATGTATACACGAACAGCGTCGTCCAGAATCTGCAAGTTCGCCAGACGATTCGGACGACCGTCCGCGAAATAAGACAGTCCGTCATTTCCGCCCTTGGCATACTGGAAACCAGCTCCGATATTGACGCCACCGAAAAGTCCAGCACGATCAACCTTGAATGAACGGTACTCGGTCACGCCATCGAACATCAGGCCATTGACAATGTTCAGCAAGAAAGCGTTCTCTAGATCGCTACCTAGCGCAAAACGGCTGTCTACGGTATCGGGCAGATCAACATCAAAAGCGCTCTCGCCTAGTACCTGAGTACCTGCTAATGCATAGCCTACTTGGAGCTTTTCAAGAACCGTCTTTAGGTTATCGGTGTAGACATAAGGCGCGGTGAATGGATTGGCTTGGAAATAATCGCTACCTTCCCATTCATGTTCGACCACATCTGCCAAGAATGCGCTGCGGTTTAGGCGAGGAAGCAATGACTCCATCAAGAAATTGGCATCAAAGTAATCGTTGCCCAGACCGGTGGTGCGAGTCACTGGCACGTCAATGGACCGCAAGCGTGTACCGAAGCGAAACCGGTACATAAATGCCTTGGTCGACAGATGGACTTCTGGACTACCCAGTCCTTCTACGATGGGTTCAATCGAGATGGCGGTATTGTTGCCATGAGTGCCAAATGTGCGTACATCGATATCCAGAATTGGATAGAGTGTCGACGTCGGATGGATAGGACCTGTGGGACCGTCATAGACCCCAAGCTTCTCGCCGGTAGTGGAGAGCAAAGTACCTGAGCGATAACCTGTGATCACGTTACCTTTGCCGTAGTCGCGGAAACCGGCGACATAGGGCTCGATACCGACATGCCAGATCAGGCGATGACCAACGAAATCCGTGCCATCCCATTCGAGTTGATTGGGAATGACCTCGAGCGAGATGCGCAGTCGTGCGGTCGTGGCGTTTGCTGGGCGAATGCGCTGTACCATGATCGCGTTCCCATTGCCAATGTGAATGTTGGCTAAACGGGTTTGGTGGGTATAGTAAGCACTGGTTTCGCTAAAGCTGTTTGCACCGAACTCGGCCAACAACTTGGAGGTTTCGACCAGTACCGGTTCTTCCTCCCCTTTCTCTGTTAGGAGGAAGATGAGTGGAAGGTTAGACGGCAAGGGAGCTTCCGAAATCGGAGGGTTTTGCCCCTTGGACAGATCTTTAATACCTTCTTGGTTTGCTTTCGGAAAGTTTACCTTTGCCATGATCGCGTTCCTTAAATGAGCGGTGGTCAATTAAGACCACCGCTCATGTGAGTTAAAGGGTTACAGCTTCAGTAGCTGCTGCGGCAACAGCATCGCTAAAGCCAGTCTGTGCGGTAGTCACGTTCGCATCGACTGGACCGCTAGGATCTGCATCAATGAACGCTGGGCGCAGGTTGGGGTTGGTGTTGGTGAAGTTGATCGCTTCGAGCATGCGCATCGCCAGACGATCGACGCCGTAACCCACCTGTGCAATACCGGTGAACGGAATGGTAATGGCCAAGATGTCGCCTGGGGAGTTCTTGTCGAACTTACCAGTAACGTCAGCGCCTTCTTTCGGGAACACGTCGGTCACCAGCCACGCTTTCTCGATGCCGTTCAATGCTTCGTTTGGTTCGAAGAACAACAGAGTGGCGGAACGCTGATCAGGCAGGTAATCGTTGACCTTACGTTCGAACGTGGTCATCAATGGATGCTTGGTGTCAGGATCCATGCCGAACACGGTCATCCACATGTCGAAGAAGGTACTGATTGGGCGACCTGAACGCTCATGACCCCAAGTGACGGAAAGCTGCGTACGAGCACGCTTCATGTCACGCAAGATCTCTTGCTCTTCGCCAGCGGCACCAAACATCACCGATGCGAAGTCACCGGTCAGTTTGGCATTCAGGCCTTCGATGGTGTTTGGCGCGGTTTCCCACAGCGCCTTCAGGGTGCCGATCCAGAAGTCCGCGTCATCGAGCAACAAGAAACCCTGCGGTGCAGCGATCAGCTTGGTGATGACGTTACGCTGAATGTACGGCGTGTGGTTGACGTAGGTCGTGTACTGTGTCGTGTAACCCATTTGGTTACCGTACCGTACGTCCAACATGGTGCGGTTATGGCCTTTGCCATAACCTTTACCATTGACCAACGCGTTTGGAATGCGTGATGCAACAGTCATTTACTTGCTCCTTACTGCAATTCGCTCATGCGACGAGCGACGGTGGTGGAGAATTGAAGTGTGCGTTCAGTGTTTGCATAGACCGTAATCTCTGCACTCCACGAATTACCGTTTTCGATGTCAGATGGGGTAAACTGGGTACGAGGAACCACGACCAGTCGACCATCGAATCGATCCACTGTCTTGTTACGGATCAGTTCATCGGAACGTTGAATCAACTGGCGATCATTCAACGCGCCATTGCCAGTGAGCGATTTCCACACGTCAAACGCCACTTTTTGGATCGTGCACATCCCGAGCGAAACAATGAGGCTGTTGAGCACACTGGTTTCGTCTGGATAGACGGTCTGGTACGATGGGTAGAACTGCGATGCACGATCCCAGTTTTGTACCCAAATCAAGCCGTTTGCCCATGCGCGGTCGTAGGCCGTAGTGGTCTTCGAGGTCAGATTGATGTTCTTCTGAATCTCGACGAGCTTGCCAGTCTCACTGTCGAATGCTGAACCGTTCACCCAGCGACCATCGCTCGCACCCATGTACTTGGATACCTTGTGGGCGAGGTCAAAGGTCAGTGGCAGGATCTGGCGACCTGACTCGGTGATCAATTCCCCAGCGTGACCAACCACGGCTGCACGACACGCGGGGGTGTTGTTGATCGTGGACTCAGGATAGAGCAGTGCCGCCTGTGAGAGTACGTCGAGCAAGGAAAGCTCTTCACTCTCAGTATTGACAGGGACACGTTTCCAGTTTTCAGGGATCGGTGCACCGACGTAGTCCGCTACCGACTGCGTGGCCAGAACCACGAATACGTCCTGTCGACGAGCCATGATTCGCAACAACGCTGTCTTGGTGTCGACCGAATAGCCGCTGTCCCATACCGCGCTGATCGGGTACTTGGCAATGTCTAGCAATGGATATTCGCCGCTGCCAAAGGTATTGGCTTCGTTGCGAACCATTTCGTCGAACATGCGCAGGTTTTCGAGTTTGTTCGGTTTGCCATTTGGCAGTACCGCCAGACCATCATCGCCGCCGCTGGCATAAAGGATCGTGTCGGGACCAATATTGATACCGCCGAAAACAGACCCACTGTTAAGGTCGCTGGCGAAATAAGGTACGCCGTTGACGTCTACGCCATTGAACAGGTTGAACAGGTGAGCGTTGTTGGCGTCGGTGAACGCGTGAGCGCCGGTACGACCGTAGTCGGCAGCGAGGACGTCGTAGTCTTTTTCGCCTTTGATTGCGACGCCGCCAATCAGTTCGCCCTGAGTCAAACGATTCAGCACTTCACCAAGGTATTCGTGATAGACCTTGATGGCACCAAATGGCGCGTTGACGGGAATCACACCAACGTCGTCGATTGCATACGAATCGATCATGTTGTCTTCGAAAGACAACGAACGTGTTTCGATACGCGGATGCACTAGGTCCTGAGGGAAGCCCAAGTCCAGATACGCCTCATCCAAAGTGGTTGCAGTCGTATTCGGAGTCAATGCGGTCACGTCACGTTCGACCAAGCCAAAGCGATACAAGAAGGCTTTGACCACTTCAACAATGTCGATCTGCAACGGATTAACGTCGCGGCTGGTCGGGGTCTGAATCCGCAAGCCGAGACGATTGCCGTACGCACCGTGAGTGTCGACTTCCATGTCCAAGATCGGATAGAGCTTGGACTCGCCAACGACAGGCAAAGCGTTCTGGTCGCGATAGATACCCAGTGGTTGACCACCAGAGCCGGTAACGCTACCTAAGCGGAACGTATCGCGAATAGTACCTTGACCAAAGTTCTTGGCCGTGCCAACGTAATGATCCACGCCAAGATACCAGACGCCGCGATAGCCATTGATGGTTTCGCTAACGATTGGGGTACCCAGCGGACCTGCTTGGCTATAACGAATACCGCCGTCCGAAGTACGTTCGTACACGGGCAGCTCGGTCGGAATCAGTTCCAGGCTCAAGCGAAGTAATGCTTTTTTGGCATTTGCTGGGATCAAGCGTTTGAACATCACCTGATTACCGTTACGGGTAATCACTTTGCAAAGCGCGGTTTGGTGAGTGTAGTACGCTGAGTTTTGATCGAAGGTTGCACTACCGTAGCGCGCCAACATCGCGTCGCCGATAGCCATTTGTGGTTCGCCAGTACCGCGTTCAGCCAGCGAGTAAATCAATGGCAGATGCTGCGGGATTTGTTCTGGCTGCGGTACTAATGGTCGTTTCGACGAGTCCTTAATACCCGTAGAAACCATACGAGGGGTTAGCTTCATGAGAACAGCTCCTGCTGTGATAAATTTTTGCGCAATTTCTATGAAGGCATCGCACACAACATAGTAATAAACCACTATTGTCTGCGCTGTTATTTTTAGCATAAAACGGAGAACTCGCGTGTACAAATCCGCCTATGAAACTACGGCCTGTCAGGGCTGGAGAACGCAAGACACGATCAACGACCTGGCCGCCGATTACGCTGGTGGTAACATTCATTACTTCCACCTCGTACATGAGATTCGTTGTGACAATAAGGTCGCTATGATCTACGGCCTGTACCATCCCGATTCTCGCGTCAAGCCCTTTACGCACCCCATTCGCTCTTATGACTCCAAGAGCAATCGCACCATGGGCGAAGAAGTGATTCGTCTGTTCGTTGACCTTCGCTCATGCACTCGTCCGATCAGGGGAACTGTCGCCTCGTCAGTAGCTAATGGTGAACAACCTTACGCCATTTCAGATAATGGCGAATATACATTCCAGACGACTAGGGCAAAGCTGGAAGCTTACTGGACCATGCACGGCGAACATTCGTTGTCTGCGTTTAGCGAATATCCAGGTAAGATCTTCTCTACATGGATTTCCGAGACCTTGACTCGTAACCTTGGCTTGTCTCTCGAATCGCAAATCGCCATCCGCGTGATCGCGGCGGATCACTTCATTAACATGTTTGAAAGCAAGGACAATGTCTTCAAAGACGACTCTAGCACGGATACGCGACGTATTCGCCGTATCGCGGAAATGACCGATATCCCGTCCGAACAAATCATTCGCTTCATTTCCAGTTACGAATCCCCAAGTCGTAACGTCATGGAACTGGTGAAGAATATGACCGAGTCGACTGGTGGCGATCGCCTGAGCGATCTTACTGGTCCAGCACTTGTAGGAATCATTTCCCATAGCTGGCGGGGTAACTTGGGAACAGAGACTGTCGCCGTTTCACTGGAACACCCGCCGACTTTCATGGCGATCGTCTATACGTCACTGACGGAATTGGCGGTTAAGAACACTAACCTTGCTAAGATTGCATTGATGAAAGCGCGCGATGCTTCGGCTGACGCTTTCTTGAAAGGAATGGTACGCATCTTCAATGTAAGAGAGGACTGATGTCATGAGTTTTTTGGTTCAGCACGCACTAAACAACGTATGGGCTGAGCCAGTGCAGGATAGACAAGAGTGGATTGAAGCGACTCGTCTGACTGACGTTTATGGCGGGGTTGGAGGGTTCACCCTCTACCAGCGCTATATTCGTTTTCCTGTAGTGGCCGGCGTTCGTTACTTCCACTTTTATCACCTCGGCACGTTCCCTGTAGAACTCTTAGGGATTGAGAATATTGGCCAAGCTTGGTCAAGGCTCTCTGAGGTAATTGTCGACTCGTCGGTACTCATCCAAGCAATTTTGAGGTCGGGCGTAACCATTCCCATCTCTCGTTGCTGGATTAAGGTTGCCTTGGATCGAGGGATCTATTTGGCGATCGAGATTCGTTCAAGTGATCAATTCGGGACGATTCGACGGGTCGATGAGTTTAGTGGCGAGATTGGTTTTGCTGCTAGACGGATCAGCGACGAGGCGCTTTATCTGCGCTTCTATAGCAATGCGATCGTTGCCAATGCCACATGGCGAGCCGAGCGAACCAATGTCGACCAGCCTTATTTCGTTTATGAAAAACGAATCGATGAGGTTGCTGATCTGCAAGCGTTTACGGTCAATGTCTCTCAGATTCAGTCCAGCTACAACGGTTATGGCTTAGGCTACTATACCAAGGGTGGTTTTCACGTTGACGCTCCAGGAGCATTTGCCGAAGAGATGGCTGGGTTTGTCTGGACGTACACGCATGACCTGACCATGGAACTACTGATTGAAAAACCAATGGCTGAGTTAGGGGTCTTTGACAGCGACGCGGACTCGCAAGTCGCGAAGTATCTCGTCTGGGAGTCGGACAACTACGACCGGATTGACTATCACGACGACATTGACTTTGTGCTCTTTTATGCCCCTGCGGGAAAAGGGGTAATGATCCCTCGTTACGCAAAGAAAACCGTCCGACAGATCACCCACAACAGCTACTCCATCCCAGTGAACGTCATTCAGTATCTAAGAACGCTCCATGGCTTCCTAGACATCGAACAAGTCACGATCCGCTTATACATTCGGCGTGGCGGCATGACCAACTCCTTGGTCTATCAAGGCGATCGCCTCAGTGATCTATTC
>ERZ650304.34-NODE-34-length-87444-cov-46.223049_pt1 | contig 87444 bp, 126 predicted proteins | sample MGYA00376240_ERZ650304 | MGnify/ENA primary metagenome ERZ650304 (study PRJEB26733, sample SAMN07839271) | wastewater metagenome | biome: small river; feature: stream; material: water | place: USA: North Carolina | collected 2016-03-01 ...
CAATGTCATTCGTGTAGATCCAAAACTTACCACTGGTGTGATGAGTGATGGAGGTTATGCGTACGGCATGACAGCCCATGAGTTTCTTAAGAAGCTCCCGGCGATGACCTACATTGGTGTTCTCGCGGCCCCTCCCTGCACAGATTTCTCAGGCAGTGGAGCCAGATGGTGGGCCGAAAAGGATATGGACGGCAGAACCCTCAAGAGCACCAAGATAGTACATGACTGTCTTCAGATTATTGAACGTGTTAAACCGGAGTTTTGGGCGCTGGAAAACCCGGTTGGAAGGCTACAGAAGCTGGTTCCGCAAATAGGGGACCGGAAGATGCTGTTCCATCCGTGGGAATACGCAGGATGGGCAACCGATCCTGCTAATGAAGCGTATACAAAGAAGACAATTTTGTGGGGTAATTTTAATACAGAATTGGAAAGGAACCAAGTTGAACCGATAATGTATGAATCAGCAGGTAAACGTGGATCTAAGCTTTGGTATTCGTATGGCGGATCCAGCGAAAGAACCAAAGAGGCTCGATCCAAAACACCTGAAGGTTTCTCGATAGCGTTTTCAAAAGCTAATTCTGGTGTATTGAGGATTGTGGCATGATTAAAGAACCCGATGTCGAGATCGATGAGGACGAGGAAGCCTACATTGATGTGATGGCCCGGATGGGGCACGAGCTCCTGCATATCTGGGAGTATATGCAGGACAAGTACGAAGTTCCGAGTGATTTCCTGATTACCGCGTTTCTCGATACCGCGTTTGATCAGGCTATTCTCGATTGTGGTAGTGCCATGGGGGCTGTGGTTGGCTTCCAGCATGCTGTGGGTGAACTCGCTGAGGATAGCATGGCTCGTGAGATGAGGATCTTTAAGATGAGGGTGAACTGAGATGGAACAAGCTAAGGTCCGCGTGGTGTATGTTGGATGCAAGGGAGAGCTCCCTCTAGGTGTTGAATCTGGTCAGTGCAACATTTGTGGTGAGAGAATGGCTACAGGTTTCTGGAAGCCTTGTACCGTGAAGGTGAAGAAAGCTAAGATACCGATGAAGGATTTATATTGTGGAACATGACCGTCTTGCTGAGCTTGAGCGCCGTCTTGCCGTGTTGGAGGACATGCTCAAGGTCAAGAAACCGAGGAAGTGTAACGTGTGCAAGGTTGATATGAATAGGCCATGGACGTGTGAGCGGGTTGGATGCCCGAAGATGGGAGTGATGAGGTCATGAAGAGGGATTACGAGAAGGAAGCTGAGGCCGTCTGTAAGCTGTGGGGTGGAGATAGTTGGTTCGTGAACTCAAATGAGTATCATGACGAAGCTGGTTTCGGTATTCGTTTTGACCATGCTAATTTCGTCGTCCACGGCAGATGCTACTGCTATAACGTTCATGATAAAGATTGGCTAGATCTAGTGAAGAAGGCTACGGTGACGCGTGACTATGAGAAGGAAGCTGAGGCTGTTGCTAAATCTCTTAATGCTGTGGATTGGGAGATAGATCGTCAGTACGTGCATTTCTTTGTCGTTGAGCCGTGTGGGGGGGAAGTTAGAAGTTTTGACATGGATAGTGCTGGGTGGGAGAAGTCGGTGAGAAAGGCAACTGAGGTTAAGATGACCGACGAGGAGTTGGATGCCATGTTGGAGGAGCTCTATCAGAATGAGGTGTTCCTTGAGGATATGAACGAGCGTCTAACAGAACTGACTGGGAGTAGGGATAGGACTATCGAAGTGATCAATGAGGTTGAGCGACGCATTAAGGAGACTAGGGACAGGTTGAAAGGTAATTAAGGCTTGTAATTAGTAAAAAGGTTACTACATAAGTAAGCATCTCCTTCACATAAGGGGGCAACTCGAAAGGGTTGCCCCCTTTCTTTTTGGATGTTTATTTATGGCTGTTCTAGAGATTAATCAGAAATACGGTCGCCTCACGGCTCTTGAGCGTGTTGACGCCACCTATCATACGTTTCGGTGTGACTGTGGCAAGGTAGTGAAGAAACGATCTGGATCCGTTAAATACGGACTGACAAAAAGCTGTGGTTGTCTACAAAAGGACTCTGCGTTTGTGGACAACACGGGGAAGAAGTATGGGATGCTGACTATTGTGGGTCACGTAGAAGGTCCCAATTGGATATGCTCATGCGAATGTGGCGGTGAGATTATCGTTAATAAGAGCAAACTCTTTCAGCAACGTGTAACTAACTGCGGCTGTCGGAAGACAATCGCACCAACTAAGACAACTTTATACGGTGGAGATAATAGGAAAGGTAACCGAGTAAATTATGACTGGCACATCATGATCGGTTCAAAGAAACTTAAGCTTCGATCTAGCTACGAGGTCATATATGCGGAGTATCTGGTTCGAGAAGGAATTAGATTTCAATATGAACCCAAACGTTTTAAGCTAGTGGGTGGTGACTATGTACCTGATTTCTACCTCACAGAACGAAATGTATGGGTTGAGCTCAAAGGTATCATGACTGCGGAGAGCCAGTCTCGTATCGATCGATTCAGAATGATGACGGGACTGAAATTGGTTGTCATCGGGGAAGAGGAGATTAATGACTATCTGCCAGAGGGGATGAATTATAACAAGTTTCTTAGGGCTTGGAAGAAGAAGTTCTCCTTGGATAATAAAACACCAAAGCCTAAGACCACAAAAATGAAGGAAAAGAAACAGGTGGTCAATACGGTAGCAATGAAAACTCTGGAATTTAAGATCCGGAGGTTTCCGAACCCAGTGTCTTCTGTGTAACACTCAAAATTAGGAAAAAATTCTGCGGCAAAAACTGGAGACCATAAGGTGGTGGCACGATCCTTGCATACAGAAAAAGGTGTTACCCTTCAAGCACTTAGCAAATGTCAAGTCTTTTCTTTTCTCACACATTCAGCACCACCTCGCTACCAGTCCGTCCTACTATGATTATGTTGAATGAAGGTAGATGAGAGGAGATAGAGATGGGCTACCCCTAGCTACCCCTCCCCCCTGCCCCCAGGGCGCCAAGGCTAGAGCTGCGCCTACCCTCCCTCCCACTTACTGGTAAGCAAACATGATAGAGTTCGGGTTGCTAGTGTGGTTCACCATTATCCTAGGCACATGGCTCTTCTTCAAAGGTTCTTCCGCTCCCTGACGAGCCCATAAGGGCGAAACCCCGCAAGGGGTCGGAGCGTAACCTACTGAACGCTCGCTAACCCATAGGGTTGAAGTGTCATGACCGTCGGTATCATCAACGTCCCATTCGTCGAGCAACAGCTGATGAACTATGCCAAGCAGCAGAACAACGCCATGCTAGGCGTTGTCACCTACGCGACAGCGTACACGCTGGCGACCTCGGCTAAGAACGTCAAGTTCCTCCGGGGTAAGATGGAAGATGCGGGTTGCCCGAAGGGTACCATCGATGTCTGCTTCGCGATCGCGAAGGTGGTAGCGCCTAGCATCGAGGATGCCGTCAAGACCGCAGCTACCCCAGAAGCGGCCTTGGCGCAGATCCAAGCGCAGATTGTGGCCAAGAAGGCTGATCTGTCCTGGAAGGATTTCAAAGCGAAGCTCCAGGGCAAGGGCACGCAGGAGCAGTTGCCGCCGATCGCGGTTGATACCGCACCGGGCTTGGTCACGTTCGTTGCCCCGCCGGAGCCGGCCGAGTTGGTGAAAGCGCCTGTGGTTCTCGACGCTGTGCCCGCGCCGCAAGAGCCTGATATCGACGCCTTCCTCGAGAGCCTCGAGGATTACGGCGCTGTGTTCGAGGGCATCGTTGCTCGGTGCGGCCCCGAGGCATGGGCGGCCATGGCCGAGCGTCTGGTGGAACTCACCGAGGAACATGCTGCTCTTGCGGCTTGATGGTTGAGCCTAGGCCCGGTAGTCTCGGGCCTAGGTTTTGGGGTCCAGTTCGGTGGGCGGGTGTGACATAATTGTGACACTTGACACGGGGGAATGTGGTGGATCGACGGATACCCCCAGGGGGTATGCCTACGACCTGGAAGTTGAGACTTACCAGTAAGTTAGGAGTAGTTAGGAATGGACGACTATGAGGACGACTACGAGGATGATTTTGTCCTTGATGAGGACGCCCTGGAAGAATGGGAACATGATCGACGGCAGAAATTAGCCGAGCGGAATGAATATTGAGGAATAGCTGCCCTCTGAGTGCCCTACCTAGCAACTAGGGCACGATTGAGCGCAAAGGAAGGACAGCAAATGGAATTCGTGATCGTTTACAAGCTACGCTATTGCAGATGGCATGAATACAATTCACCGTTTGATAACCTTGAGGAGGCGATCAAACGCGCCTTGGGAATGTTAGAGGATGGTGTGGTCAACGTGGAAATCTATAAGTTAGAGAACGGTGATATTTCCACGGTGTGGGAATCCTAGATGCTCTCTGAGTGCCCTACACATACTAGGGCACGATTGAGTGCGACTGGTAAGTGGATTGAGCCATGGAACTCGCGAAAATCAAAGAGCTACTACGCCGTGGGATGTATTCCTGGCCGGGGTGGTATCCAATGTACTTCCGTATGGCTGACGGCGAGGCTATGTCGTTCCAGGCAGTGGAAGATAACTGGCGCGAGATCGTGAGAGCCCACCTACGGAACGAAACGCACAGTGATTGGTATATCGTTGATTACGATATAAATTGGGAGAATACAGAGTTGTATTGTGCCCAAACCAATGAGCGGATCGAAAGTGCATACGGTGAGCCTTAGTATCCGCGAACCCCGGCGATCTAGGGATAACCATGCCTAGTTTCTAGGCAATTACCGAGTAAGTGAAATGGACATCAACGAGCTGATCGCCTCTATCACGACGAAACCGAAGGATTTTGGCTTCTGGGGTGACGACGAGAATGAGGTTTGGTGGCAGCCTGGGGGCTGGGGCTTCACACCAATTGGAACGCATAGGGATGCTGATAGCGTCACACAATCCAATTGGCAGGTAATCACAGAGGATCTGATCGAGAGGTTCCCTGACAGTTTTAAAACTTATCACACCAATCACTGGGCTGTGGGTTGGTATGATCACCTCGCTGTCAACACTTCCGATCTCGCAGCTGTGGAAGCGTTGAACCAATGGCTCGAAAAGCTGAAGGGTTATCCAGTTGCCGATGAAGATAACCTCGGAGAGATTGAGTACGAGGAGATTTGTGAGTCCATCGACTCATGGGCTTACGATGAGGTTATCAGCTGCTACGAGAAAGCGACGGATAGTGAGATCGAACCCACCGAGGATCAGAAGGACGCTATCAAGGCTTGGCTTAGTGAACAGGCTGAACACTCCGGCACGGAGGTACACTTCCCCGGCTTGTCCGCACTGCACAAGAATGACCCAACTTATTGGGCTTATGAAGAAGCCTTGGAGGAAGTCGAGGCCATACTTACGTCCTAAATTCAATCATACACGATTATATCGCATGCGATTGAATTTAACTCTAGCGCGTGACTAGGAGCTAGTATCATGCCCATAGCTGACACAACCGAGTTGGGGTCGTCTGATATAGAGTTTATGGGAGATTGAGATGAAATACGACTCCGAACTCGCGGACTACGTTAAGTCCCTTAATCTCACAGATGACACCCTACTCCTCATCGGCAGAGCAAATTATGATCTGCATCAGGGACCATTGTACATTGATTGGGAGGGCTACCCCACTGCAAGCTTTGATCCATCAGGCATCCAATTCAACTTCCGTGCCGCGTGTGACAAGATTTCCGACACACTGAGCGACGTGGGGGATTTGTGGATCGACACGGAGTGTGGATGTTGGCAGGAAAGTGAGCCCGCGCCGTTCCATGAAGGGGATGAGTTTTATGATGTGAACTGGTCAGACTGGTATCACATGGAACGCAGCGAGGTTCTGGCCTACATTGTGGGCAAGGAACTAGTGAGGTATGTGTCATGATCACCCTAGCAATTTGGGAAGTTCAGAAGCGCCATTCTGGCCATTGGTTCTCCCCTGGAGCCATGAGCTTCTTCAAGTCACGTCTCAGCGCCGAGGCATACGCCAAACGGGAGGGCGCTGACGCCTATTTTGTGAGTTCCGAGCGACACGGGGATAACCCTAGGCTCTACAGCGTCCGCAAGATGAATTGGGCCACGGGTAATATCACGACCGTTGGGATTGGGTTCCAAAGCTACGGCAATCTGAGGGCAGCTAAGAAGGCTGCGATGGAGTTTGCTGCGTCGGATGCATAACCGCTTATTGGGTAAGTGAAATGACCACCGCAAGAGACCTCGCTGAGTTCGTCGCCATCTTGAGCGAACAGCCCACCAAACCAGTTCCTGGCATCCTTGCAGATGACGCGCTCGCTCTGAGCAAGATCGCACGTAGGATCAAAGCTCGTGGCATTCGAGCCTGCAACTACGGCCACGCTTCAGATGAAGCGGCTGAACGTGACGAAAAGCGCGACGATAAGGACTACGAACTCGCCCAAGCCATCGCTGATAGGTACAACGCCAAGGTTCAGCGTATGAGCGACGTTCGAGGCTTCGCTCTGAAGTTGATTTTGGAGACTGGCCGCTATAACAGCTGGGGCGGTGCTGAGTCTGGGTGGGGGGTACCTGAGTGATGAGCCAGAAAATTGAAGAGTTGATCAGCAAGAAGGTCGTGGATTGCCTTCTTAAGGCTGGTTATGCCGTGGGTGTCAACGACGGTGAGGATACCACCGTCAAGAACTCCACGAACAAACATGAAATCCACAAGGCTATGTTTAGCACCGATGAGGATTGGATCTTAGCCTACAAAGATGGCAAGCAGGTAGGTTGGGTCCGCTTGGTTTACGGTAATAACACAGATGTTATCTGCGACTATACCGTCAATCTTGAGGATGCGCTGAAGGATGCCAATGCACTAGCGGAGAAGTACAGTTAACTGTCATAATTTAGCCTAGGCTAAAATCGAAGAGTTCCTGCCCGCGCGTAACCCATAGGGTTGAGTATCATGATCTACCTGATCCCAATCACACTCCACCATCTCGTTCGGGAGTTAAGAGCCAAGTTTCGAGCTCGACTGGCCTATGACGAAGCTCGCGCTTCTGGTGCCTTGGATGGTGAGGCTCGGTTGATGGCGGTAGAGGCTTATGAAAGGGAGTTGTCATGACCATGAAACATACGCCAGGACCGTGGGAGATTGGTGAGTATCCCCACGTTGTTGAGGATGGTCTCGGTGAGGAAGTAGCTTTGTTGTCTTTCCGTAAGGGTGACGAAGATGACAACCCGGAGAGGGATGCTAATGGCAAGCTCATCGCTGCTGCGCCGGAGATGTATGCTGCGTTGAAACGGATCATCGCTATCAATGGCTCGACAGGTGGCCACAAGTCCATGGTTGATGAGTTTAAGTTCTTGGCTCGAAATGCTGTTGCCAAGGTGGAGGACTGAGAGATGACCGTAGCTGAACTAATGGCCAAGCTGGCCACACTCCCTCAGGACATGCTAGTCTACATCCCCGATAACCGTGATGGTTGGACAGATCCAAGCATGATCGAGATCCGGCCGTTCTATGTGGATGAGGATGACGGGCATGTGTTCTCTTGTTACAATGATCACGAATTCGACATCAAAGCTGCGGTCATTGTATGAGGGAGAACCTTCTCGACATCCCCCTCGCTAATGCCCTCTCTTCCTACCATGAATGGGATGAGCACACCCGAACAGCCTACCTCAAAGACATATCACGCGATGATGTGCTCGCAGATCACTATTTCCACGAGCGTACAAGGAGACCCCCCGTGCCTTTAGTGAAACCACGAAGTGTGAATGTGAATACCCTTCATTGGGACTTGGTTCCAGGCTTCTCGGACGTCTATGCCGTGGGGGTAGCGAATGAGGTGTTGTTCAGGTTCCGCTGTTCCTCTGAGTGCAACAGGGCTAGAGTGATCAAGGCTTGTGGGGATTATGGGGTGAGTGTCAGGTATGTCAGTCTCTGATAAAGCAGTCTTCGAAGAGATTCTCGAACTGGTCAAGTTCCCTTATCCTACCGTTTGTGTCCATTATGTGGGTGCAAGACTTCTGAACATGCTAGAGGAGAGTGGCTATCCTATAACAAGCGAACTTGCCATGGCCGTGGTGTGTGCTAAGGATGAGGAAGCCATCAGGGCTCTCGAAGGTGAGATTGGGAAGTGTGATGCGAAGCATCGATGAGATTCAAGAGGCCGTAGATAAGGCTACGGAGAGAGCCAAGGACTATGTAACCATCAGACGTGGGGAGTATGAGGAACTGCTTCAAGCTCAAAGGAAACTCGACGCCTTGGAAGCGTCCGGTGTGGATAACTGGGAGGGGTATGACGAGGCCATGAGTGAGTTGGGGGACGAGGAATGACCGTAGCTGAGTTGGTGGCTCTCCTCCTTACCAAGGATCAGAACTTACTGGTTATGGCCCGCGTGGGGTACTACTGGGCACCGCTTGAAATGGAGGATGTTCAACAATGTATATTTCGTGACCATTGGTTGGGAAGTGAAGCAGTAGGACGACACGGAGGTACGAAAGAGGGTGATTTTGAGGGATTGACCGTGGGGTGATTGATAAACTCATTAGGATCACGGACTATCACCATAGGTAACCAGGAGAAGACTGATGCAGTGGCTTATCACCGTTAAGAGGATGGTTCCGATCCGTGAGCTCGATCCGGACGATCGCAAGGACCGACCATGGGGGTCTTACGTCGTCGAGGCTGACGACGAGGAAGCTGCCCTGGATAAGTTTCACGAACACATTGGGATAGCTTGCCTCGACGACTTCGATATATTGTGTCAGGTTATCGGAGTCAGGGAACCGAAACACGCTAGGAGGCTCTAGGAATGCTGATCTACAACACCATTGAGGAAGTCCTGAGACGTGCTAGGATGCATGCTCCCGCCATCGTTGGCTACTACTTCGAGGAGTTCCGGGTTAATTGGGCACTCATGGTTCCTGAGAACGTCAACCATGGGGTTGTCCAGGTTATGCACCTCACAGATCGAGAGGCGGAACCGCATTGGTTGGTGAAGGATTCTGAGATTTTGTCGATCTGGGACGACATCGTGAGGAATTCATAATACTATAACCATCACGGACTGTTACCTATTGTAACAGTCCGAACCTAGTTCGTCATACTCTAACCGTGGTGTTTGGGGAAAACCCCGTAAAAAAATTAGGTATGTCTTACTCTAAGAAAGTTGTAGCTAAATAGTTTATGAATTATTCTTTCTTTCTTTCTTTCTTTCTTTCTTTCTTTCTTTCTTTCGACCGCCGCTTAAAGAGATATAAAGAAAATAACTTATTCTAATACTTTTATTCCTACAGTATTTTTATCCGGGCGGTCCCCAATTGATGAACCACCACCACGGTATACCTATACGGAAAACCCCGTAAAAAAAGTACCCACTCGCAATCCCCTGTATTTAATTCATTATACTATTAGCTACAACTTTCTTAGAGTAGGACATACCTAATTTTTTTACGGGGTTTCTCCTCAACGCCTATTCGATACCGTAGTCCGGGGCATCCTCACATTCGATACGGATAAATCTGAACTCCTCCTTCAGGTACACCCACTCGTCAGGGTTGAAGTAGTTGCGTTTCTTTTGGTTCTTTAATCTTGAAACCCTCTCCAAGTTCGCTGGGATGTTCAAGCCACAGACGAGCTTATGTTGCAGCGGTATCGTATGATCTGTGGATTCCTCAGCGAGCTTAGTTAAGTCGATCGTATCAAAGAAAGGTTTGAGGCTAGACCAAGAAGGGGTAGCCCTCTCTACTGCGATGGCACGTTTCATGGCGCTTCGTCGCTCGGCAATCTTCCGATCGACTTTAACACGAGGCTTCTTAGGTGGGGCGTTCTTTAGATAACGCTCGCGGTTGTACGCCTTTCTCTTGACCCTCCTTTCTTCCTTGGTCTCCTCCCTACGTTTAGCCGTAGCTTCGTCCCTAATCCTCTTGCGCTCAGCCAGTAGGTCCCTACAGGCAAAGCATTGACCCGTACTCAGATCACGTGGTGCTATGTGTTTCCTTACGCATGGCTTACGGGTCATAAAGTAGTTCAGACCCTCATCTCTGGCATCGAAGTGTGATATGAACTTGTACATTCGATATTTCCTTTCGTCTTAAATATAAGCACGCGTGTTATTTTTTCTACCACCAATCTTAATCGTCATCATATTACGAAACCTAGACACCCGTCCCTGCCCCTGCCATCTCTCCCCCTATGACAAACACACCTGAATCCATCATGAGGTACGTTCAGAAAACTCCGGAGCAGCACTGGATGTGGCACGGCCCCTTATCGCGTCCTATGCCTAAATCCGGTACCTCCGGGCGTCTCTTCGTTCACCACAAGCCCCGTCCTGAAATCCACATCAACAATCGCAAGACCACACCCCAGCGCGTGTTCTTCACCTCCCTTTATCATATACCCCCTCCCAAGCGCCTACAGAGGCTCAAGGAGCTATGTGCGATCGATCTGTGTGTGAACCCCCACCACTTTCATCCTCCCCTCCCTACGGCCTTCTTAGAGCCCCTGACGCACGATCACATCGAGCTCATGGCAATGCTCTCCTTGGATGAACCGTTCAACGCGGAACGGTTCCAAGGATTCGAGGACGAGCTACTGCTTATCGGTAAGCACCACCACGACATCGCAGAATGGATGAACCAATGACTCTCCAAGACTACTTCACCAAAGCCTACCTCGGTCTCTCCTCCCAGGGTTTCGTGAAATCCTCTGAGGGTGATCGTTGTCTCTACCGAGGACCAAACGGTCTCAAATGCGCTATTGGTCACTGTATCCCTGACTACCAGTATCGTTTCTATTTCGAAGGTAATAGTGCTAGTAATGTATTGGAGCTCAACGGTCCGCTCGCTTTGAAACTCAATGAACTTCAGGCATGTCATGACTTCGCACTGTCACCAGAGGACATGAAGTCTCGTCTACTTACATTTGCAAAGATCCATGATTTGGAGGTCCCAACGCCTAGCAACCATCCCTAGATGCTAGGCGTCATAACCCATCTACGAGGAATCCTTCCAATGAATCTCCAAGACTACTTCACCAAAGCCTACCTTGGCCTCACCTCTCAAGGCTTCATTCGTGCCTTCGACGAAGACGAGCAGCTCTGTGCATACCGCACTGAGAATGGCCTCAAGTGTGCCATCGGCCACTGCATCTCAGATGAGCTCTACTCATCTGATCTTGAGGGCGAGACCCCCTGCCCCTCTTATGAGAAGCAGTTCCGCCACGCGCTGGGTCTGACTACACAACTAACCGGCGAAGACCTCTTATTTCTCTCATCTCTTCAGGATTGCCACGACTCCACAGACAATCCTGAAGAGATGAAGTTGAACTTGGAAGAGTTCGCTCGTGGTCATAGCTTGGAGGTCCCCCATGTCTGAATTCAAGTACAACGCAGAGGCGGCCAAGAACATCTCTAACAGTCTGCTTCGAGGGTTCAGTTGGGGAAAAACGTCCCAGGGAATAATCTTTTGGTCTAAGCTTCATGACGCCTTCGAACATCTCTCTGAGGATGACGTCATGGAGTTCGAGGAGTATGTCGACGAAGCTATGGGAACTCTTTCTTATCAAAGTAACCTAAAATCTATTATCAATGAAGCCCATGGCACAACCATTCGTGATAATCTCAGGGAGGTCTTCCAGTGGACGGAAACCCAGCATCATAAGTTCTGGTTACATACTTGCTTGGCCTTCGGTGACCTCAATAGCTTCGATGAACACATGGAGTCCGCCACGGAGTCTTACAAATGACCTACGATCTCAACAACCTACCCGATTGGTTCGAGCGCGAGAAAGCCCGCTTCGACGCAGGTGAGTACCAGCCTGTCCCTTGGCCTGAGAACCTGACCCAGTATCCGGGGCATTTCCTTCATCTATCCGAAACCACGCCTGGGAACGTCGCGTTCACCCAGTCCTCAGCTCACGGAGAGCGAGACCGTCAGACCACCATCAAACCCGGCAAGTACCTCACCAAGTATTTCCCGGATCTTCCCCCACCCGAGGTGGCCCGCCTCGCCGGTCTCATCTCAGCGACCACCAAGTCTTCAGAACTGTTCATCGCTCGCACTCGTGAGGAGATCGCCCACGTCTACAAGAACGGTCCCAACTCGTGCATGTCAGAGAGGTTCAGGTCCCTTGAGTGCCACCCCTCCGAGGTCTATGCTGGCCCCGACACCGCCGTGGCCTACATCAAGGGAACGGGGGATCGGATCGTAGGTCGCGCCGTCATCCGTACCTCCGTACCTCGCGGCTACATGCGCCTCTACGGCGACGACGTCCGTCTCCTAGCCTCTCTCACTGCCGAGGGTTACGGTGAAGCTGTCTCCTTCGAGGGCTGTCGTCTCCTCCGCATCAACCGGGAAGAAAGCGACTACATCATCGCCCCTTATGTAGATGGAGGGGATTCTGCATGTGCTCGCTACTCCCCCACGGAGGCCATTCTCTGTAATCAGTACCTGACACTCTCCGATGATGGGGATGTCGAGCTCACCAGCACCGGTGGCTATGTTGACTGCAGAACCTACGAGTGCTCCGAGTGTCAGTGTTCTGTCGATCCCGACGCGTGCTATCTCGTCAACGATGAGAGGTATTGCGAGTTCTGTTACAGCGAGTGTTTCGTCACTGACTACGATGGTGAGACCATCCCTCGTGACGAGGCTACTGAAGTCTTCTATCGTTATGGCACAACCTACGTCCATGACAATGAGCTGGATAGCAACACGGCCCGTTGTTTCCTGACCAATGAGCTCTGGCTGTCCGGTGACCTCGTCGTCATCGAACCAGATGGTGAGCTCGCATCACCTGACGCTTTGAACGATGATGCGAACTACCAGTTCTGCGATCTCACCCGCCAGTGGTATCATGTCGACAACATGGTTCAGTTTGATGGAATCTGGATCCACAAGAGTAAGGAAGATGAAGTATGTCGTCCGGATCGTCCGCTAATCAAAATCTTCCCCGATCAACGTTCCTCAATCTCGTACCTCGAAGCGAACCAAATCTCATGGACAGACTACCGGTATCGGGTAACTTCAAGAGGTCAGTACGTTTTGACGTTCCAGTATGCGACAGCAGCATGAAGCTTTTCCTTGAGATGCTTCACTATAAGCGGCCCCACCTCTCTACCTTCGAGGAGATCTTCATCGACGCCTACCTCCGACCTCTCCCTGGTTTCTATCAGGATGAGTTCGGGAACGGGATTGTCCGTGTTGGAGACAGCCCCATCATGTGGAGTTGTCATACCGACACTGTTCACAGCACCGACGGTCTCCAGGTCGTTACCTTGGACAAGAAGGGAAACGTGACCTCGGACTCCAACTGTCTGGGGGGTGACAACACAGTCGGTGTATTCCTGATGCACCAGATGATCACCAGATCTGTCCCTGGTCTCTACATCTTCCACCGTGGTGAGGAGTGCGGACGACTGGGCTCGGAATGGATCGCCCACCATTCCGCCGAGCTCATCTCCGACATCGAGTTCTCCATCGCGTTCGATCGCCGTGGTTACAAGAGCATCATCACGCATCAGTGCATGCAACGCACTGCCAGTGAGATGTTCGCCGCTCAGATGAGCTCACTCCTGGGTATGGGCCATGAGGCTGACGACGGAGGACTGTACACCGACACCTACAGCTACGCTGACCTCATCTCCGAATGCACCAACATCTCAGCGGGCTTCTCCAGTGAGCACACCTCGAATGAGTACGTCCATCTACCCTACGTCGCTCTCCTTCTCGACAGGCTACTGACAACGGATTTCTCCGTTCTCGTCTCTCACCGGGATCCCTCACCAGCCCATTACATGACGGACTACGACAACCTCGCCGACTACATCTACCGATACCCAGATGAAACCGCTGAGTATCTTCGTTGCCTCGGTATCACCATTGATGAGATTAGGGACTATGACAAACACCGCTGAACTTCTCACTCGCGCCAAGGCCCTCATCGAGGAACTTGCAGAGGCCATCCTGGCCACACCTGTGGTTACACCGTTTTCAATACCTAAGACGGCAAGCAGGGCCCATCAGATCTCTTCTGATTTGAGGCAATTCGCTGAGTGGAGGGCAACCCCCCAAGGAGAAGAGTTCTGGAGAATGCTTTACAACGCCTTCCAGGCTCTCTCTAGGGGAGAAGAAGCCGAGTTCAACAGACTGGTAGCGGAAGCGGTCAAGTGTCACCCTACAAAGTAGGCGGCACAAAGACCCTCTACACCTCATCCTTCACCCACCGAACCATCACCTTCATGATCCATCGACACGAAAAAGGGTGGATGGTCTCCCAAGACGGGATCCGTCTCCAAGTCCTGGACTTCCCACTGAAGCCCAAAGCCATCAAACACTTCACCACCGAACTGGACCGGCTAGTCCCTGACGACAGCCGGCTCCGTAACCTAGTAGAGGAATGTAAGCGTGAAAATAGCAACGCTGCCTAAGTACACTAAGCAGGAAACCCTCGACCTCGTAGTCAAGGGCCTAGCAGCGCAGGGGTTTGAGCGGGCTCTAGCTACCGATTCCTACAGTAGTTGCATGTATCGAGACGACAAGGGTCGTAAGTGTGCTGCGGGCCAGCTCATCCCTGACGAGCTCTATAACCCGGAGATGGAGAAGATGGGATCGATTTGTTACATCTTTGATGACGATTTCGATAGAGACAGATACTCCTTGTACGAGTTATCCGGACTTGTAGAGCACGATCGGAAGCTACTGATTGATTTACAGGATGCTCATGATCTTTCCATGGGTTCAACCGTCGATCGAGACGCGCTTCTCCGTGTCGCAGTCAAGCATGAACTTACCATCCCTCAGGAGCTCGCAGAATGAAGATCGCCAACTACCGCAAGAACGGCTTCTACCTTGTCCCTAGCAAGGCAGAGCTGGACACACTCCCTCCCGGCCCTTACACCTTGAAGGGTACCAGGGACAAGCTGTGCTTTGAGCAAGCTCCATCCGGTGTGGTCTTTGGCAAGGATCACACACTGAAGGTTCGTCACACCTATGACCTGGAACTGTTCGGTCTCACCAAGTGCGAGTTCAAGGTCGCAACCAGCTTTAAGGGTTTCGTCGTAACCATTCCATCCCTACGTGAGCCTGTAGGCAAGTTCGTACCGTTCGCACCCAAACCCCGTGTCGATAAGCCTGTCCTTGATCTGGCTGGCCTCCTCCGTGAGCTTCGAACCCAGATCAAGGATGAGAATGTAGAGTTCGCATTGGAAGACGGCTTCCCTGTCATCTATCGACAGGTCCGGGAGAGGATCAGCTACAGTGGAAGGACCCTCGTATGATCGTCCTCTATGCACTGGATGTGTCCGAAAGAGAGGGCTTCATTGAGATATGGCCTTATCACCCAGAATGGTTCGAAGAGTCGTATTGGATCATCCAGGATCCCTGCCTCTCCGAGTGTATCCGCATCTTCACCGAGCCTTATCCCTGGTTAGACGATGAACTCCTCTCGTGACGACCTAGCCGCCTACATCTTTCCTGAGCTCTGGGCTTACTGGTCAACCCAGACAGGAGAGCGAGCTCGACGAAGGAGACAGCGTCTCAGGCGTGACGCCGAGTATCATATCACTATGGCCTACTATCGATCGCTTGGCCACTCATGTGTCTCTTGCGGATCCTACCGAGCTGGGGTCTGTGAGGATGAAAGCGACTTCTACGGAACAGTAAGAACGAAGCCAACAGATCTCTGCGCCGGTTGGCGATCACGTTCGTAACCCGGTAATAAACCCTGGACTTCACATCCAAGGGTTACCACTTCTCAGCGCAAGGAGTACACAACGATGAATCTATCTTATGACTACGAGATCTGTGCCCCCAGAAACATCACGGTAAACCCCGACGACTACCTCACGGTAAAGTCTATCGACGAGTTGATCTATGTCCTTGATGGTGAGCAGTCTGACAGCAGTGTCGACGCTATGGTAGATGAGGATGATGCTGAGGCATTGTGGAAGGAAATTCAGAAGAGGAAGTCCGCATGAAGATCCGGTACACCTATTCGGTCGACCCATCAAGCCAACAAGATGTGGACCCCGACTGGTTTAAAGAGTACAGCCACATCGATGATCTGCGCATTGACCTGACCGATGAGGCACCAGACACGACCATCTACAATATGGTCAACGAAGACGACCTACAGGCCCTGTGGGCAGAAATCGTGAAGAGGAGAGCGGGATGAAACTCTTTTCTTGGTTCAAACCTTCCGAACCTCCCTCACGCCAGTTCATTGTCATCACCACACTGGACACAGGACGGGAGATCCAGTCCGGTGTTATTGAGGACTTAGTGATGTACGATGATTGGGTCTACCCCGCTAAGGCCCGAGCCGACGATCGCGCTTCCGGTATCGCACGAGATGGAGGTTGGGATGGCGAAGTCTTTTTCCCTCCCCATCGGATCAAACAGACTGAAGTCATGATGCTCGCCGAGGCAGCCGCGTTCCGCAAGGGGTTGGAGGCGGCAGTGGAGGTGGCGGCCGTGGATTGGGCCGAGCGCTACCGGCTCGTGTGCTTTGAGCTGTGCGAACGCATGGGCATCAAGGCGGACGAAACCATAGCCGACAGCGGCGAGGAAGCCTGGATGCTTGTCGGGTACGAGGCGACAACCAAGCAAACCGCCGCCGCCATCCGCGCCCGGAGCTTCCCATGAAACGTTTTAAGAAATTGGCCGAGGGTTGGAGATCGTGTGCGAAGTTTGCAGATCCTGACATCGCCAGAGTTCAACGTAATCATGCCACTCAACTTGAGTCAGTTATCACTATAGTCGAAGCGGAACACGACCGACTCAAAGCAGCAGCCAAGGAGTTGTTCGCTTATTCATCAAAACCTCGGAAAGACGATTGGCTTACAGCCGAAGTCTTTGAGACATACAAAGCAACTTACGCTGAGATGAAGGACCTTCTGGAGGACGCTCAAGCCCCCTGATGACCGTTCACTCCCATCTTCCTCTGAGCATCTACGATGGCGTTCCGCAGCTTCCCCGGCCTGAGCGTAGCCAGAATCATCTCGTCTGCCTCATCCGCAACGATGAGACCGTCCGGCGAGGAACTGATCGTTTGATCCCGGATGAGCTGATGGATACGAGCGGCACTGACACCCCGAGCTTTAGCATATTCACTAATGCTAATACCCGGCTCCTTCTTCTCCTCCTGCAGGGAAATCCCGAGTTCGGCCAGCTCAGCCATGCACTTCTCGATCCTTGCCGTCGCAGCGTTCAGCAGGTCTTCCGCCGCATCCCTTTCCTCGTAAGCCTCACCAAGTGCCTTAAGAACCGATCCGATCATGGGACATTCCCTTCCAGTTTGGAAGACCTCCATAAACCTTATCCCGGAGAGGGGCAACCGAAATGAACCTCATTCTTGAAACCCACTTCGGATCGCATCTATATGGGACAGACACTCCCGCTAGTGACTTCGATTGGAAAGCCATCAGGATCCCTTCAGCTAAAGAGATCCTTCTGCAGAGGATCAAACTGACGATCACTGATAACACAAAGGTGGACACTACGATTAAGAACGCTGTTGGTGATGTTGATCGTGAGACATGGGCACTACACCAGTTTTTTAAACTGGTTGGTGAAGGCCAAACGGTTGCAATGGATGTATTGTTCTCACCACCCGTCGCGTGGGTCGGCGAACCCCACCCCTTATGGCTTAAGATCACTGATAATCGTCACAGACTCGTATCAAGCAAGTCCGCCTCATTCCTAGGTTACTGTCGGCAGCAAGCCAACAAGTACGGGATCAAGGGATCTAGAATGAAGGCCGCCGAGTTGGCAGCAGAACGGCTTGAAACTTTGTTGATCATGAAATACAACGGAAGGCTTGGTGAGTTCGATTTATGGTTGATGGAAAACCTGAGCGGGGTAGAGCACATCGAGTTCGTCGACATACCCACCCCTAATGGAGGCGTTGTCCGTCACCTATCCGTCTGTGGTCGCAAGGCTCCCTATACCTCTAGCCTAAAGACAGCATCCGAGATCTTTACGAAGCTTTATACACAGTATGGTGTCAGAGCGCGAGCCGCTAAAGCCAATGAGGGGGTTGATTGGAAGGCGCTAAGCCATGCGGTCCGTGTTGGCACACAGGCTGTTGAACTTCTAACCAGTGGTCATGTAACATTTCCACGGCCTGAGGCAGCGCATCTGGTTGCTATCAAGACGGGTCAGCTTACCTATGAAGAGGTTGCTAATGAAATAGAGGATCTACTCACCATGGTAGAGGAAGCAGCCTTATCATCGACGCTTCCTAGTGAACCCGACCATCAATTCATGGAAGATTTAACGTTGGAGGCGTATCATGACATTGTGGTCTCGCTTCGGTTGGCTCGCCCTTGAACTCACCAAATCCAACGGTCGTGTGCATCTCACCATGGGGCACCCAGACTGGCCCCATCTCCGCTACATCAACGCCCCAGATATGAGTATGGCAGTAGCGTGGGCCATGATCCTTCGAACAGGAACAGTACACTGGAGACCGAAATGCAAACCCTCCACATCCCAGCCTCTCGCACCTTGATCACAGAACCCAACGAGCAACCTAACGGCACCTGGAGCCAGTCTATCCAGGTGTTCCTGGACGATGGCCACCGTAGCCTAGACCTCGTACTTTATTCCCCCCTTCGTCAATCCCTTATTCCCGCAGGAGACCACCATGGCCCAGATGTCATTGAAGCCCGCCCGGAGACTGATTCACCAGATCGAGATGCGAGCTCGCCGGGACCGGCAGAGAAGCCGTGCACCTTCCCAGAACTTCTATTGGAATCCTCCGAAGCGTGAGAGGTATTATAAGCCTAACATCAGGAAGACGATGTGATGAACCTTTTCCAGTTCATGGGTGAACAACCATTTTTAACCGCGTTTCTAGCAGTTGTTATCTTTGGCAGTCTAGCTGATATGGTGAAGCGGTGATGACCCTCCTCGCTCTAATCGTTCTATCTCTCTTCGGTTGTTATCTTGCTTGGAGAATTGGATAGATGGCTCCCTGCCTCACAACACCAGTACCCGTAATGGAGCTCTTCATCGCTCTCGATAAGCAGAACTACCACTATAGCCACGCAGAGCCGGGTGGGAAGGTAGTAGTCAGGAATAAGGATGATGATGATGTAATAGTGGTGTACGTGAACGCTGAAAAGAAGGCTTGCGTAACACTGAGGGCGAAGCATGACTCGATCTGACCCCTACGTCACACGAGCTCGCGAGCTCGCTATCGAGGCTGGGTTGGATCCAGACGCTCGCACAGGAAATGGGCGGGGGATGCCCGTCTGGTGTACCTTCCGGCAGGCCGCTCGTGATGAGCACGTAGCTAGGGAGGCTGCTGAACTTATCATTCCGCCTCAAGACGAACGCTACCAGAATGCCGACCTGACGATCTTCGGTGACCACGATGCCAACACCATCGCTCAGATGCAGAACTGCATGAATGTTGGCAATGTAGTAGGTGGGGTCATTTGCGCCGATGGTCATCTTGGTTACGCTCAACCGGTCGGTGGAGTGATCGCCTACGATAGTCAGATCAGCATCTCGGGAGTGGGTTTTGACATCGGTTGTGGCAACATGGCCGTGAAGCTCGATCTTCCCTTCTCTGCGATTGAGGATCGTGTCACGCAGATCCTGGCCGATATCACCTCCACTATTTCCTTCGGTGTAGGACGCACTAACGATGAGCGGGTGGAGCACGCCCTGTTTGACGATGAGGAGGCTTGGGCTGCTTCCGGGATGGATGACTATCGACAGAAGGCCCGTGCTCAGTTGGGCACCGTAGGCTCGGGAAACCACTATGTCGATTTGATGGAGGATGAAGCCGGACAGGTTTGGATCGGGGTCCACTTCGGTAGCCGTGGGCTTGGTCACTCGACGGCAACCAAGTACCTGAAGCTCGCTGGGGGCAAGGACGGCATGAACGTCCCACCCGCCGTGGTCAACGATACCAGCGAGCTCGGAGCCAGATACATCGCCGGTATGGAGCTCGCTGGTCTCTACGCTTATGCTGGCCGTGAGTGGGTTGTCGAGCGCGTCCGCCAGATCCTGGGTGGGAGTGTCGTCGACACTATCCACAATCACCACAACTATGCATGGAAGGAGAATGGTTACTGGGTCGTCCGCAAGGGTGCTACTCCAGCCTTTCCAGGTCAGAGAGGTTTTGTTGGCGGGTCAATGGGTGATGATGCAGTAATTATCCGTGGTGTGGATAGCAATCGATCAAAGGAAGCCCTATATTCGACCATACACGGTGCTGGTCGGCTCTTTGGAAGGAAAGAAGCCAAGCGCAGGTTTACCAAAGTCCAGTTGGACGAGTGGTTGCAGCGTCGGGGAGTGTCCGTAGCGGGAGGTGACTTGGATGAGAGCCCCATGGCTTATCGCCGGTTGCCTGAGGTACTGGCCCACCACGAGGGCACGATCGAGATCGAACACACCTTGAGACCGTTTGCTGTTGCAATGGCAGGTGACGGAGAGTTCGATCCCTTTAAAGATTAACGTGTATCTGGGTGTAGCTCAGTCTGGTCAGAGCACTCGGTTTGGAGCCGAGCTGTCGCAAGTTCAAATCCTGCCACCCAGACCAACTTCATGGAGTAGCAAATGACTAAGGAAGAGTTGGTAGCTTTTCTCAAGGACAACCTCAAGGTTGTTGTATCTACGTTACTAGCGGACTACAGAAGCAATGAGGTTAAGGTACAAGTGTCGTTGATGCTGAACGACGAAGATATAGCTTCTGATTACGACTACATCTACATCCCGGACAGCAACTGATGACCCTAACCATCAACGTGACCTACGACGAGGATCCGATCGTCACCCTAACCGCCTCCCACGATGGCTATTGCTACGCCTGGAAGTTCGGTGGGAAGATTTATGAGTTCGACTGCTATGATGGCGCATACTGTGATGGGGTCGAGCTCGACATCACAGGACTTCCTGATAAGGATGGCCAGTCAATCTGGAGCATCGTTGATCCAGATGGATACACCCTGACATTATCCGAGCCTGTAGACTTCGACCTAGGCTTTCTAACCGAGGATGAAGCAGCAAGGATGGTGCTACGATGAACGAAGAAATCATGACCAAGATGGGTGAGCTGGCTGTCAAGTTCGGGCAGCCAGTGTTGGATGTCACGCTGTTTGCTGCTAGGGTGGAGGCCGCGAAGAATATCGTTACCGGAATTGTCTTTCTGCTCTTTAGTATCGCTTCGGTTACATGGGCAGTCACACGAATGCCACGGGGCTGGATTTTCGATCGTGATGGGGATGTTCATCCGGGGATTATGGTGGTGATCGTCTTCGAGATGTTTATCTTCGTTGGCAGTATTGCTAGTTTCATTGCACTCTGTTCCGTCATCAACTGGGTAGGTCTCTGGCACCCCGAGGTTTACCTCGCATCGAAGGTTTTGTTCTAAGGAGCTTTACCCTTGGGCTACGTCGTAGAATAAGACGTCTACGACGTAGTCCAACTTATTACTGTTGAATAAGACGTCCGTACACACCATCTAAAAGCTATTGCTTTTAGATGGAAAATAATTCGTGACAAATAAGACCATCTTAGAATTCGATACCACAACGGATCCTCTGTTCCTTCTCGCAACTGACGGGGACGGACAGACGCGGAAAGCCGACGTCACACAAACGGTATCGAATGTCTTTGATCAGTTGTCCGTCCCCGCCATGGTCAACGCTGCCCAGGAGTCGGCCCTGGCCGCGAGTGATGCAGCAGAGCTCGCCACCCAAGAAGCCAGTGCCCCCAAAGGTACACTGCTCCCCTCTGGTAACTACTCGTCTCTACATTATTCTGAGGTAGCTAAGGACACCGCCCGTGCCGCATCTTCTCTCACCGAGAAGATTATAGGCAATTCCATCGCCTCCCCTTACACACTTACGGCCGCCGACAAGAATATGTGTCTGGTCTTCACGAGATCGACACCCCTAACCGTTATCTGTCCCCTCAATTGGCATAACGATCCAGCACTTGATGGTTCTCCGTCCCAGGCTTGGGTAGAATGCGTTCGTCTTGGTTCGGGTCTCATCACCTTCACCAATGAATCCTCTTCGTCGGTTCTCACGCCCACCGTTATTGCTCGTGACGACTTCATCTACAACACGTCAGTCACCCCTCCTCCTGCCTACACCGGTAATCACACTCTAACCGTCCCTGCCGGCACCGGACGGAAGTTCTGGGCCGCTCTCTTTACCATCTACGAATCCAGAAAAACGGGAAGGTCGGCTACCCTCACAGCCACTAATGTTACTGGACTAACGAAGAATATCTCGGATACGTCAATAGGTAACTATGCTGATACTTCATCGAGCCCCCTTCCGGTTGCTGTGTGGTCTGGTTCTCTCGCTGACTCGGATACCTCAACCACTGTCGCGATGACCGTAACACCCGATGCTGACCCAAATTCTTATGTGCTCTATGTCGGTGTTGTATCCAATGGTGCTGCAGTAACCGGGGCCGTAGCTAACAGCTCCACGGACAATGCGCCCTCCGTGGATAGAACTATTACTACGACCATTGATAAGTCGATGGTTATCTTTGGTATGAATATCCAGGGAGGCGATACTCAGCCTTTGACCCTGACTGGCCCAGGTACGCAGCGATTTAATGGCCGCACCGGTTCCAGAGGTGTAAAGGACTTCGGTTTCGTATTGGGCGACCACTATGCCCCCACGGCCGGAGACTTCACCTATACCATGACATCTGATCAGTCAGATCAGAGGGCCAGTTTCGCTATCATTATCACCCCCAACACTGGAACTCTCGTCGCATCCACACTGCTTACTCCAGACGGCGCTACTTTATCGGCTGCTGGAAAATGCTGCACCATTAGAGCTCGCTCCGATGGCACTTCATTTATTAAGCAGGGTTGACGGAGATGCCAGCACCTTTCGTTCTCGTCGCCCCCCGTCGGATGGCTGGAGCCACTGACACCACAGCGACACCCGTCACTCCCGAGCTGCCGGTTCTAAACATCACGGTCAAGGTCGACTCCCTCATCCGGCTTCCTGGTGACCCCGTCGTTGCAACCGTAGTGGTGAACCGCACGGTCAATTCGGACGTGAGTTGTTCTGTCCCTTGGTCGATCCTAGGCACCGGCACCAATCCGGTAACGTCAGCCTATTTCATCGGATCCGTCTTCCCTTCCGGCACCATCTCATTCGGGATCGGGGAGACCTCAAAGACCGTTACCTTCTCTCTTTCTGCGGGCTCGCGTCCGAGTTTCGAGATGACAGGCAGGTTCCGCCTTGGTGTACCAACGGGAGCTAAGCTCGGGGCAACCAGCTTCTTTGATTTCTACCTGTTGTCGCCCCTCACCTTCCCAACGAGGGTTGATGCAGCCGAACCGGGTTGGGTGAACATCCCGACCTACGCCACTTCTCCAGGTAAGGTTCTATTCTCGACCGTTGCCGACATGACGACGGCTATCTCATCTGCCTCGGCTGGCAGTACCGTGGTGCTCACCACCAACCTTGACGCCGGGGGCGCTACCTTTACCCTCGACGCAGAAGGCACGACTGCTGACCCAATTTTTCTCAGAGGCAACAGTGACAAGAAGGCGAGCTTCCCTGAGCTCAGCAACGCCACCATCATCTGCACGGGCCAGCGGTGGGTCATTTGCAACTTGCGGCTCAAGAACGTCCGCATTCTCGTGCGCTCATCCTCTTACACGGAGATCAAGCAGAACCGCTTCTACTTCTATTCTGATGGTGGTGCCACTAAAGGTGCGATCGTATTCGAGAGCACGAGCACTTCCAGATACACCCACATTTACGGCAACGACTTCATTGGCTCAAACGACACCCCCTTCAAGCGGTCGGCTATCTTTGGTGGTGCTCTCACTGGTGGGGTCTTCTATAAATACGTGTGGGTCCGAAAGAACCTCTTTAAAGGCTTCACGGATGATCCGACTGTAGCCAATAGCGCGATCATGATCGGCCCGAACGATCATGATTCCCTAACCGACGCACACTTCTACGTCGCTGAGAATCTGTTTCTCGATTATACTGGTGTGGGCTACGTCGTTGATACAGGTTTGGCGGGTGTTGCATGCTTCGACAACACGTTCGAAGCGAAGACCTCAACCTCGAAGCAGTGGCTGCGTATCCGCCAGGGTTGCACGAAGCCTGATCAGAGCACGGGTAACATCGTAGACGGTAACCTGTGGGTAGCAAGCCCCAGTGGGGGGGGCGGTAACTGGTGGGATTTCCCTGCCCGGTCAGGGCGTCTTAACGGGCGCCGCTCTGGTATAAGTTACTGGGGTGCCTCCGGCTCCACCTTCACCGCCAATCTAGCACTGTTCGAAAACAACGTGGCGCCGTGTGACGCCTGGAACGGGGGAAACCCGGACGCAGCCGATGCCACCATGGACATGGTGACCGGCGGGCCAAACACGACCGACAACGACACCATAACGTCGGGGTCCAACCTGGATTGGTCAGGGTCGAGCAGCCACTGGCGTGCCGGCTGGAATAATCTGCCGAGCGGCACCATCGCGATCTGGGCCGCCAATTTCATCAGTCGCGACCGGCGCACCGATGGCGGTGATGGATCGATTTGGACCGACATCATCGCTGGTAATTTCGACCGACATTACACTAACATGGGCCGTCGTATAAAAAAGAATTTTGACACACCCTCACTCAATCCACGGGGGCATCTACCCTCGCGGCTACTAATCCGGATGAACCATGAGAACAACCAGAGCAATTACTACCGAGTCTTAGCGGCACAGAAGACCAACTACGTCAACGCGATGAACCGGGCGATCGACAAGATCCGCGTTGGCCTTGGGCCTTACGCCAATGATGTAAAGTTCATGCACGCGCCGGCCCATGGTAGTGAGGGTATCGACCTCGGTAGCTACGCCAGTTGGTGCCCCAGTAACGTCGACGTCCTGTCGGTCAGCTGGCACCCTCGCGCGGCACAGAACTCGGCACTAAAGCTCACTGAGTACAATAACGGTGAGGACGACCCCCTTAGCTACGGGCTCAGTGAGCTGCTGGCCTATTCGATCAGCACTGGTAAGCCGATGTGCTTTCCGGAGTGGTCGCCACGCTACGAGGCCGGCACCGGAGTGGCCTGTCCGGTAGCCGATTTGGCCATGGACAGCTTCGATGCGTTCCTGACCGCCAATGCAGCACGCATCATCTGCGATTGCGTTTACCACCAGAGAACCCTGGATGTGAACGGCTATGAGCCGACCGATACCGCAGGGAGAGCTGCTTGGGCTCGGGCTGTTAGTATCTTCAAGACTAAATGGAGTACAACTGTTGGTACTCCCTATGAATCTATTAACCTTGGTGGCATCTCCGTCGCAGACGGTTACACCGTTGTTGCAAACAACTGGGCATGTCTGCTTGCCACAGGTGCGCAGCCGACGCTGACCTCCCCAAGTGGGACGGCGAAGATCGCACTCGCTAGAGGCTCCCTCGACTGGACCAACTACCCGACTAACGTCCCGACAGCCCCTGCAGGGCGGGCATGGCCTAACGCAGCCTACGCTTTCGTCGGCGGCAATCACATCCCGATCGTAGTTGGGGACGCCACCACTCGTCCGTGGGTCGGTTCCGATGCCCTGGTAAAGGCCGCCAACCTGTACATCGCACCGAATGATGTTGCACGGGCAGACCGAAATATCTCAATCACTTACGGCCCTTCACACTCAGTAACGGACATCGTTACAACGACTGTGGTGAGCCAAGGATCCTATAACCGTATCCCGACACGATACACTGAAACCTCTACCGGCCTCGGGTTGATCTCGGGTCTCTCTTATCCAATCGACGCCGTTAATTATTCGTTAGCCACCTCGCTCAACACGGCGAAGACTCAGAACTTGATCTCTGGCTACACTGGCCCTACACCTCTGGTAGCAACGATCGAGAGTGCCCCCTCCCATGGCTCAGCCTCGATCGCATCCGGCGTCGTCACCTACACACCGACGTCAGGCTACACCGGAGCCGATAGCTTCACCTATCGATTGACCGATGCTGAAGGCACTTACGTCATCGGCACGGTGACGATGGCCATCGGTGGGGTCTCTCTGACTATCTCTGCACCGGCTAATGTGAACGAAGGTGACTCAGGAACGCAGACCATCCGCTTCACCGTCACCAAGTCGGGCACCACGGCAAGCTCGTGCTCTGCTACCTGGACCCTGACTGGTGGTGTGAATGCTGCCGACTTCCAGTCTGGGCAGGCATTCTCTGGGACGGTCACCTTCGCTTCCGGTGACACGACCAAGAACATCGACTTCACTCTGAAGGGTGATACCAACCCTGAAGATAATGAACAGATGACGGTAACCCTGTCTGCTCCATCAAGCTGTTCGCTTGGCACTCCCTACTTCGGTACCACCTCGATCCTGAATGATGATACCGCAGCACTGGGTGGGCGTCTCTATAACCCTCCTCACGGACCTGCTTCTACGTCCGATGTTGTGACGTGGCTGGTCACCGACACCTACCCTGGTGACGGCAACTGGACCAAGTATCTGCTGATTGTTCTTCCACCTTCCGCCACCCAGCTTCGTATTCAGCAGCAAACCCTGAAATACAAGGGGGTGTTCATTATCGGCGGTAAGATGAATGTTACTGGAAACCAGAGTCACCCCTTTCAAGGGAAAACTGAATCACTCAGTGGCCATCCGGGTAATGTTATCCATTTGAACTTCACTACTACGGATATGCCATCCGGTCTTATCGGTAATGGTAATGGTAACCCAGCCGATGGCCGCCCATTCATTTGGATCGACGGCGTTGACATGGACACCTGTTGGAATACAGGTGATGTTATGGGTACCCAAATGTCTAGCTGGTGGGGGGATTTTTTCAGCTTTGGTACAAAGACTCCTTCTGGTACCAACCAAGGAAAGAATTGTGATGTTTATTTATTGCGTCATCGCATAAAGAACGGAACCTATTTCGGTAATTTACAACCAGACACACAAAGGCCTAAGAGATGGGACCCGGCAGACGCTCATTCTGACATCATGCAGAATAATAATGCGATGATAAGAAGTTTGAGTATGTGGAAATGTGATCATAAACATTTTGGGCAAGGAATTTTTTACGGTTCTGGAAGTTACACCCTCCCTAACGATGGTTGGGTAGAAGTTTCTGATTGTGTGTTTAGACGTCCTCCTAAGACATCGAAGATTTATAAAGACACACAAACGCCAACTTGGAACCCAATTCAGGCAGTTGATAATTCCTGTAATCCAGATACTATTGTGCATATGACAAGACAATTTGGTGCGTCGGAAGATATCGCTGTTCAGCCTGGGGAATACTTCGCTCTACTTCTTGGGCCTCGTAATTACTTCGAGTTTCCGGCTGCTGTAGATACTACTATTGATTGTCAGGGCATTGGACTCATGGGTTATAATAGTGTCTATGGGACCACAAGAAAGGTAGATCGGAATTACTCCTCTCGGGTGATGACTGTTGGTGTCTCTGACATATGCGTGACGCATGACCCGCCGTTCCATAAATACCCATATGTGGGCAAGACCGGCGCAGGGGGGCCATTCAACAGAGCCGCTGGCTTCTATACTCGCTCATGTGGAATGAGCGTACCTTCTACGGCTCCTCTCACCGAAGCTGAAGTTGGTCTCTCTCGTCGGATCACCACCGCAGCCGACCTGCTCACCTACATCTCGTCGGGGACTTAAGATGCCTGATTTTACCAGGAAGTTGGAGCGGGCACTGGCAGCCGACGATGTTGTCAAGATCGCAGAGAGCAAGACCCTCGATGTCATAATGGGTATCCCAAAGTGGATCGTGCTTGGTTATCTCCTCTATCAACTGGAGAAGGATGGTGGTCGTTGGAAGGGGGATGCTCTTCCAGGTAGGTCGGTGAAGTTAGCTAAAAACTTGGCTGAGTTAGAATAATACTTGTTCGTTATTAGTTCATAAATTGTTCAAACTATGGTGTTTGACCACCAAATTAGACTGCACATTGAGGCAGCTAGTTGGTGGTCGTGTTGGATATTATTACTCGTAAAGAAGCTAAAGCTTTAGGATTGAAGAGATATTTTACAGGCAAGCCTTGTAAGCATGGGCATGTTTGTGAGCGGCAGGTAAGTAGTAAAGGTTGTGTAGAGTGTGAGAGTCATCGGAACAGCTCGGGGGAGCGTCGGGAGCGACGCAGGGAGAGCCTCCGTAAGTGGATCCTAGATAATTACGAGCAATACCTTGAGAATTCCCGCAGATGGAGACAAACCAATCCGGTGCGGCATAGAGAGAATTGCCGAAAGTGGCGTCAAGTTAATCGAGATATACATCATGAGAACTGTCGCAGGTGGCAGCAAGCCAATCGGGGACGATGTCGGGAACGTGACGCCGCCCGCCGGACACTTAAGCTCCAAGCCTATCCCTCCTGGGTAGACCGTACTGAGATAGCAAGGATCTATGAAGCGTGCCCTCCAGGGTACCACGTAGACCATGAGATTCCTCTGAACCACCCGCTGGTTTGCGGGCTGCATGTTCCAGCAAACCTAAAGCCAATTCCTGCAAGGGAGAATCTAAGGAAAAGCAACACCTTCGATCCCGAGACGTACGTCCACACCTTTCCTGAGGAAACCACTGATGAGAGCCACCCTCCTCGATCTGATAGCTAGAGGTCGTCTCCAGATCCTCATAGAACCCGACTGGCACCCCTCCGAGCCTGGGACCCACGTCTGGCTGAGCTTCGATGGGGAGCTTATTCACTCGATCCCCCTGCCGGAGGATGATACAGATGAGTCTCATAACTGAGATCCAACGTGGAGATGAACCAATAACAGTGGAATTTGAGGTTGACCTGCGCAACTGGGAGCTGACGTACTCTGATATCCCTCTAACCAGCGATGAGGTTGACGAATTGCTGTATTTTGCATACGATACAGAAGGTTACCCGGAGCGAGAGTACCAACCGCTCCGATAATATCAACGAAGCGAGGACTAAATGGAAGATTCTAAAAGCCTCGCTCTCAGCGAAACAAAATTAATTCGTGGGCTGGCCAAGGGCTTAATCGCAGAGCTCGAAGCCAAATACGATCTGACTCAGTCAGACACCGCCCGCGAGCTGCGAGGGTACCTTTCTCTATTCCGGCAGGCAGAACCCTACCTCACTGGCTCCGATCGCGAGAGAATCCAGAAACTTATAAACCAAATGCACCTAGTTCCTAGGGACTAGGGCATTTAAACGATTTAACGTCATGGAATTGTCATTGACCTCCCAGCGGTTAACATCCAGTTAGTCCCTACGGCGGTGGAACCAGAACCCCTAGGGTTGTAAAGAAGAATGTCAAACTTCGTTGACGCAGGTGTCGTTGCACGACACCTTGGACTGACACGCCGATCGATCCTGCATTACGCGAAGACCGGACGAATACCCTCCCTCAGGGTCGGTAGGCATTGGCGTTTTTCTATTGCTGCGGTCGTGGAGTTTGTCGCGTGTCCACTCACATCTACAGACGTAAAGGCAGTCGCTACTGGCAAGCTCGGCTCACTCGATCCGATGGATCTTACTACCGGGTCTCTACGGAGTCGCCTGATGAAGGTGAGGCGCAACGCATTGCGGAACTCCTCCAGCAGGAGTTAACCGATAGTGAGGCTCCTGGGGGGTTGCTCTTCTCCCAGGCCCACGAGCGGTACATCCAGGCAGCGTTGCTGAAACCCAACACGATAAGGAGTTACACAAGCTCGTATCGCACAATCCTGAAATTGCTGGGAGATTTCACACTCTCTTCCCTGAAAACTGAAAGCATTCATCACTATATAAGGAATAGGATTGCCAAGGTCTCGCACGCTAGAATCAAGCGCGATCTGAGCTACCTATCATCCATGTACAACTGGTGGTGCCTGCAACCCGATGGACCTCGTGACAACCCTGTACGCCAACTCAACCGCAGGCAGTTTGGATTACGGGAAAGCAAACCCCGTACCAAGTGGCTCACGGAGGAGTTGTTCGAGCATCTGTTGGCCTGTGCGGCGAGCCCGGTCTATCGGGCGATCCTCATCCTGGCGGTGGAGACAGGAATGAGGCAGTCCGAGATCCTAGGTTTAACACGATCTGAGGTGGACTTACGTCGGCGGAGAGTGGTCCTAGGCAATCTGAGTGGAGCTCGAACCAAGAGCTCCAAGTCCAGGATCATCCCACTGACTCCGAGGGCACTGGAAGCACTCTCCAGCACACTTATGACACACAGAGCAGATCACGTATTCCGTGGGTCACGCTTGGGGTTACCGATGACCCGTGTGAATTGGTGGTGGCCCCAACTCTGCACCAAGGCTGGGATTACCAACTTTCGGTTTCATGATCTGCGACATACCTTCACCTCTTGGGCAAGCCAACGGGGAGTCGAGGAGCGGGTCCTACAGCAGCTCCTTGGACATTCGACCAGATCTCTCACTCACAGGTATGCCCATCTACGCAGTGAAGACCTGGAACAAGCTATTCAAAAGTTCACGGATGGCACACTTTCTGACACACATGCTGAGGATCGGGCCAGCGATGAATAAAAAAATACGAGGCGGATCAAGGGGTTGGTTGGAGGCCCGGAGAGGAATCGAACCTCTGTACGAAGATTTGCAGTTAGCGGCTAGTGTGCCCTGTCTGCAACGATTAGGGGTCGAAGCCAGCGTTTTCAAGGGGTTGTACCAGCAGTACATTCCACTAGGAGAGGGTTCGCGTGACACATATGTGTTACTCCCATGAGCAGGACCCCAAGCCCAGCCATCAAAGAACGCAACGCTGCCATCTGCAAAGAGTGGCAGTCAGGCAAGATCGGGCCTAAGGCTCTTGCCGACAAATATGGGGTCTCACCCCAAACCATCAGAATCGTTCTGCGTGATTCGGGAGAGCGGTCAACCCGAAAAGGGGGCTGTCCAGGAGGTGTGGAGCACCCCGCCGCCATCTATGACAAGCCTACGCTTTCTCAACTGCACGTTCATGCAGGAGCTAGGTTCAACGACTACGTCTGGCGCGTGACCAAGGAACGTATCACCGACGTAGCTGTCCAATTGAACATCTCATCACAGCTCCTGAACCTTTTCCGATTGGGCCTTGGTGACCCAACCATGAGTCAGCTCATGCGTATTGCCGACTACATGGGCGTTCATGTGCGCGACCTGATAGACCCAACCTATGATATCAAACCACCACCCAAAAAGGGATCGGATGCTGATTGAATCTGCGGTCAGATATTTCACACTAGCCCAACTGTATCACTCAAAAGATGATGAGGGGAAGCGTACGCTATATCGCGGAATCATCACTCTAGCCGCTGGTAGCGAACCGAATTGTCACATAAAGCGTAGATACCTAAGGCTCAGAAAAGAAGGATTATACCATGCCTAATGTGTCCTACTTCGGGATCCACACCACACCTCATGGTATATCCTTCCTAGAGCAGCAGAAGACCCCTCGTGCGGGTTCCACTCGTCGAGAACCAACCGCAACCAATGCTTTGGGTATGAGCCTGACTTCCCCGTTCCGCGTGAGACCGGCCGGGGACATTCGACACTGCCCTCACGACATCAGAATCAACGAGGCAGCACCTGCCTCCCATCACTGGGAGGCGTTCTGCGAGATGGTGGAGGATGACCCTCTCCTCCAGGCCCTTCTCCCTGTACCGAGAACACCAAACCGACTGGTGTTCTCGTACCATTGGCCTAACTGCGCCGAGGTACTAGCCCTTCTGAGTAAGATGTCGGCGCCCCTCGAACCGGTGGTCAAGACTATCTATAACATCACGGCTCGACAGGCCGCTGCTCAACTGGAGATTACCAATGTGCAGCCCCTGGTCCTCGTCGATGCAATGTCGATGCACATCGAGAAGCTGGAGCAGATGGCAGCGGGAGCGTGGGGCAAGCCCCGCAACCTGATCGTCATCGGGAGGGAGCAGATGATCCCGCCCCCAGCCTTCAAGGTAGTGGAGACTAAATTAGCTAACCGTGAACTAAGTGATTTGATCGAGCTCCCCTGGGAGAGGATCGGAGGAACGGTGACCAGGAAGGTGATGCGAGGAGAATGGAAAATCTGAGAGAGTATCAGGTTGAGGATCTTACCAACCAGATCCGTCTACCTCGGTGTGTGAATCGCTCTGCCGCAGGTACCGGGAAGACCGCCGGTACCTGCTTCTACTCCTACTTCCGAGCTACCAACGATAATACAAGGTTTGTGTGGATTCAGCCAAAGTCTCTCCTGAACAAAAATTTCAGGGAGATGATAGACTTCACCCCGTTTGAAGCCTCTGATCTTGTGATCGTTCAAGGTACCCCGAAACAGAAGCTCCGTCAAATTGAGTCAGGAGCCAAGGGATTCTTCCTGACAGCCGAGGCTCTGGCAAGCTACGGATCCAGACTCAAAGAACTCTATGACATCAAGCTCGTGGTCGTCGACGAGTGGCACATGATCTATAAGGGCCACACCTCGAAGAGGACGCAGGCCCTGTATCAGTTCATGCGGACCACCCCCTACCTAGTGGTGTTGTCAGCAACCGTCGTGCAAGGGAACCTCTGCGGAATCTACCCCCTTATGCACTTACTGGAGCCGAAGCTCTACGGGAACTTCGAGAGCTTTAAGGCATACCATCAGTGGGTTGATGATTACGGGAACGTACTCGGTTACAAAAATACCGAGAAGATTGCCAAGATAATGGAGATCTTTAGCTGGCGCCGGACGTTTGAAGACGTCTACGGGCCAGAGAGTAAGGTGGTCATTGTCGAAGAGATGGACATGAACCCAAGACAGAAGAAGGCTTATCTAACTTTCGAGAGAGAAGCCCTTCTCGAACTCTCGGACTCGTTCCTCGACGGTAGTATCCCAGGTGTCAATCAGATACGCGCGAGGCAGATTCTAGCTCACGGGGACGAGATCACTAACCCTATGGGTGGTATCGAAAGCGTGGTGGGGGATGAAGTTAGCGCAAAAGACGAGCGACTAGAGGTTATCGCGACGGATCACGTCAGAGACGGAACACCGATGATTGTATTTGCTGTTTTCCGTCGAGAGGTAGATCGGATCAGCAGGCTCCTGACTCGTTTGGGTATGTCAGTCGGGGTAATCCACGGAGGTGTTTCTCAGGCCCAGCGAGTTCGGGTTGCTGATGATTTCGTTGAAGGTAGGATCCAGTGTGTGGTGCTGACACCACCAACAGGCGGCGTCGGCTACAATTTCCAGTATTGGAAGGGAGAAGAAGTTGAACACCTTGTGTTTGCAAGTATGACATATGACGATGGTGACTTCATCCAAGCATACAGAAGGGCAGTGAGAGGAGTACGGAAGACGCCTCTTCGCATAACAGTGTTAAAATTCAATGCTAAGGTTGAGGATAGGATCTTTGAATTGGTTCGAAAGAAGTCTGAGCTCGTACATAGCATTGACCCCGAGATGGATGTTGTGGATCTAGCCACAGGGATCTAGTAATTCACTGCTAAACTCACCATATCCTATGTATTATAACATAGGATATGGTTTTGGAAATAAGAACGAAGAGTCAGGCTCGTACGGAGGGTCTTGCTAGATACTATACAGGCAAACCTTGCAAAAGAGGGCACTATGCTGAGAGGGTTATGTCCTCTGGGGTTTGCATTGAGTGCCAACGGCTCGCCTCAAGGGAGGCATACTGGTCAAACCCTGAAAAAATGCGTCAAGAAGCAAGGGAGCGATACTTACGTGAATCAGAAGTAATTAAAAGTAGGAACAGCCGATGGCATAAAAACAACTATGACAAAATAAAGAAACGACAAGACGCATGGAGAGCTACAAACAAGGAACGCTTACTAGAGAAAGATCGTCTCTACAGACAGTTAAAGCGTAGTCACATCAAAGCCCGAATTCAGGAGTGGCACCGGCGTAACCCTGACAGAAAACGGGCCTATAAAGCAGCTCGAAAAGCTACAAAGTTGAGGGCATGTCCTCTGTGGGTTGATAGAGAGGTTTTGAAATCAATCTACGCCAACTGTCCTCCCAATTACCACGTAGACCACATCGTACCCCTTCAAAATCCGCTTGTCTGTGGCCTCCACGTTCCAGCCAACCTACAATACCTTCCCGCGTCCGAGAACATCTCGAAAGGAAACCGCTTCGACCCAGAAACCTACGTTCACGTCTTTCCTTAACCTATAACAAACCACTTTGACCCAGCCCCGGCGTTGTAGAAGCGGCGGGTCTTCCCATATCTAAAGCTCAACCACAAACTGTAAACTTGAACCTAAGGACTGAAGACTAATGGCTACTAACCTTGAAGAGATTATGAAAATCGCACAGGCTGCCCAGGCCGCTGCTGCCAACGCAGTGGTTCCTGCCGCCGCTCAGGCAACGCAGGTTGCTACTCGGGGTCATGACTTGACCCTGGACGACGTCCTCTCCTCTGGCCTTGCAGTCGATGACTGGTTAAAGGTCGGCTATAATGGCATGGCCCTTGGCTCTGAAGACAAGGTCTTGTTCGATGAGATGATCGTCAATATCGACCTGACCGAGGTTGTTCCTTACCAGATGGTTAAGTATGGCCCTCAGGGTGGACAGCCTACTTATAAGAAAACCCGCGACGGTGTTACTGTCGTTGGGGGCGGCTCCTGGACCGATGTTCTGGCCCAGGCAGCCCGTGTGACGGGGAAGGAAGCGCAGGTTTATACTGCCGTCGATATCCCAATGGAGATTACGGAGGACTTTGTTGTTAACGGCAAGGTTCTTGCTGAGGCTGGTACGATGATTGGTCACACCACTTCTACGACCAACTTCAAGCTTTTCAAGGCATACCTCCGAGACTGCAACAAGAAGGGTTGGAAGACTAAGACTGTGCGTACTAAGCTCGGCCACGTTTCTCGGGCTGAGAATGGTTTCAAGTGGGGGATTATCTCGTTCACCCCCTTGGATGTCGCAGGTATTGAGATGGTTGCTCAGGCTGCGTAACTAAGGATCTGGATTATCTCGCATCTTACATGCGAGATAATCCCTTCTTTCTATCTCTTCTAATCTTCCACTCAACAAAAGCCAACTGAAACGACTAAGGGCCAGAGAATATGTCTGGCTCTATCTAGTCACTCACCCCTGTGCTCATTGCGGTGAGGCAGATCCGATCGTTCTCGAATTCGATCACTTGGATCAAGCGACAAAGACAGCGAATATTTCCACACTGGTATCGAACGGAAATGGATTAGAGAAGATCCAATCCGAGATCGATAAGTGTAGGGTTCTTTGTTGTAACTGCCACCGCCGCCACACCGTCGAACAGTTGGGTCATTACAGATCACTGGATAGGGAGTTTGTATGTTGATTGATGGTTTACTAACCTAAAGTCCTGAGTGCAGATTGTCTCTAGGGCTCAGGCAAAGAGAGACAACTTAAGTAGGTACTTTACTGGGTTAGAGTGCAACCGGGGACACTTGTGCGAAAGATTTGTATCCAACAGTGGCTGCGTTGAATGCGCAAAATTAAGTGCCCTTAAACGAGTCGATAAGATAAGAGCCTGCGCAAGAGAAAATGCTAGAAAGAATCAACAAAAACGTGCGCCTTACATTGCGGAGTGGCATCGTAAGAATAGGGAACGTATTAGAGAAATAGCTCAAACTTGGAGACAAAAACATAAGGATCGAAAAAATGCAGACGCTGCTAAACGAAGAGCTCGAAAAAAGTGTGCTTGTCCCAGTTGGGTTGATCTAAATGCTATTCGAGAAATCTATAAAAATTGTCCTGATGGTTTTCATGTTGATCACATAATCCCGTTACAGAGTGAATTGGTATGTGGACTTCATGTTCCGTGGAATCTGCAATATTTACCTATCTTGGAAAACATCTCCAAAAGTAATAAGTTTGACCACGATCACGTTTTCCTACCTGAGTTGGAGTGTCATGATACGGTTAATTGATGGTCAAAATCAGATGCGGAGGCTCCTAGACTCCGACCTCACGGGCCTAGTCCCTCGCAATATCTTCTCTAACGCCAAGGCCACCGACCTCTGGGTATGGGATGCACCTGATGGCAACGCGCGTCGTCGCTCTATCTATCCTGAGTACAAGATGGGTCGCCCCAAGACACCCGACGACATCAGGGCCACCGTCCAGTTCGTGAAGGATCTATTGGTTCACACTTCGGCGATGCAGATCACTGTGCCTGGGTACGAGGCGGATGATGTGATTGCGACCTTCGCCAAGTCTGTGAGTGAGTGTCACATCGTATCAAACGACAGTGACTATCTGGCGCTGGGCGTGCCATGTGACGCTAAGCCGATCCCATACGTTTCTTCAAACTACATACGACTCTATAAAGCCACTGTTGGCGATACTGCGGATAATATCCCAGGTATTAAAGGTTTCGGGCCGAAGAAGTTTCAGGATTGTTCTATGCATCTATGGGATGATTACTTTCAGGGTATGATCCCTTGGGTCGCTACTGGGGAGTTCTGTAGGGCGGATCAGATGATCGAAGAGAATATCGAGACGGTTCGTATGTACTACAAAATCGCCGGCTTCTTCGACGTCCCCCTCGATCTCATTCAGCAGCACCTCTCGGTTGGCATTCCCAACTTCGATAGGGGTGATGCTATGCTTAGGAGTTATCTGCAATGAGTAAGCTCACGATACGATACACCTCCGATGACTATGAGTGTGAAGACAACGGTCCCTTTTCTGTTGATCGTATGATCATCACCGATGAGTTTGGTGTGACTTGGTTTGATGAAGGAGGTGAAAGCCCAGTCTATGGAGGTGAACTCTATAACCTGATGCCCTACGAGCTCGCCTATAAGATCCTCCAGGGTCTCGGCTATGAGGTTGAAATCTTGTGATCACTACCCTCCTCGTTGATAAGCGCAACTTCGCCCAAGTTCTCCCACAGCTCCAGACTGAAATCCAGTCTGCCACTTTCCTTGGTTTGGACATTGAGACCGAGGATTCCAAGAAGCACGAGGGCCTAGTCGCTTACAACAAGGGGCGTAAGGGCATCACGTTCGACCAGCGCCGGCAGGTAGTCTGTGGGATCTCACTCTACGTCGATGGTTCTGACACTGCGTTCTATATAAATCTGAACCACGTCGATATCGAGAACCGAGTTCCTTGGGAACCGGTCCGTGATCTGATTGAGTCACGACCCACGAACTGCACGATCCTCTGTCACAACGCCCCGTTCGAGCTCACTGTGCTCGCCAACGTCTATGACTACCACCCGACCAACGTCGTCTGTACACTGCAGATGTGTGTGTCCGCGTATTCGCCTGATGAATACGACGTCAAGGAGTTCATCGGTGTTGGTCTAGGACCACTGATCCCGATCCTCCCTGCACTCTATGCGGCTGGATCCACCTACGCTGGTGACCGTAACAACATGACACCTCAGCAGTCTGAGGTATTCGGTCAAATTACCGGCAAGGAATCCGAGGCTTCGTTCTCTTACAACGGTTTCGTTAACTCCGTATCCTATGGTTACGGCTTAAAGAAAGCCATCAAATCCTGGTTTGGTCACTCGATGACCACCTACAAGGAGGTGATTGGTAAGCGAAATCATATGGGTGAGCTCACCGGAGAGGAAGTTGCCTCCTACGGTGCGGAAGATTCGTACTGGTGCGTTCGTCTTTTCCATCGCCTCGTGTCCTTCATGATGGCAACCAATCCCCAGGTTCTGACGACGTTCCTCGACCAAGAGAACCCGATGATACACGTCTACTCCGATCTTTGGAGGGACGGTTTGAAGGTCAACCCTGAGGCCATCCGGCGTCGGCGTGGCGAGGAGCGAGCTGCATTCGCTGCTCAACTGAGAAAGCTTCGTACCGCTGTCCGAGCCTGCCTTCCCTTCCCGCTTAAGAAGAATGCCAAACTGGCACGTCGTGATAAGTGGTACGATAAGAATCCAGACGGCTATCGTAAGAAGATCACAGACTGGGCTCTTCTTCCTGATCTTGATGATGATCTGATGGAGGCCATGCGTGTCTCCGGCGCCATCAGCACAGGATGGGCATCTGAACTCGGCAGGAATAAACCAAATGGGCTGAACGTTACTTATTACATGGCACAACGTGTGCTTCTCTACGATCTGATAAGTGCCAAGATCATTGTCTCTGATGGCAAGACCTCTTCAGACGGTGAGGCCAGAGGCAAGGTTAAGGAGAGCCTGACCGATCCAAACCACCTCGCGATCATCGAATGCCTCACTGAGATGGCAGGGATCGAGACACGATCGAAGCTCTTCATCAACCCTTATATGGAGCTCATGGATCCTGAGACGGGTAGGCTCTATCCGGTTCTCACCTCAAAGCTCGCCACCCGAAGAATGGCCACGAGCTCGCCCAACTCCATGCAGCTCACCAAGCGTGGAGAAGGTACCTGGATCCGAGGGTTCTTCGGTGCCGACTATGATGACCACCTCCTGGTCTCCCTGGACTGGTCCGGTATCGAGCTCGTCGAAATCGGTGAGTTCTCCCAGGACCCGAGCTTCATCGCTGCGTATGGACAACTCCCTCACAAGGATCTTCACTCCCAAGCTGCAGCCTCGATCTTAAGCTCTGAGCTCAAGCGAACCGTTTCCGTCGACGAGTTCAAGCGTTTACCTACTATGACGGTTGAAGAGGCAACCGATCTGTTCACCAACCGCGTGTTGCTGAACTCGAAAGGCGTCCTGATGTCACCCAGCGATGCCTACAAATTCCACCGGGGCAACGATGGAGGAAAGGGTGCGAATTTCAATTTTTGGTATAGCGGAGCCCTCTCCACGATCGGTGAGAAGCGAGGCTGGACCTCATCCGATATGTGGGCCGCGACCGATGCCTACAAAGCTGAGTTCCCCGTAGCTGAGCAGTGGCGTCTGGACACGATAGCGAAGTGCCAGACCAATGGCTACGTCGAGCTCCTCGATGGTCACCGTCGTACGAGGTTCGAGGCTACGACCCAGTGGCGTGAGGTCTGGATGAGCAAGTTCGCTCACATCGACAACCGAGCTCTACAGTCCTTCGTGGGTGAGATCGCTCGGGCCATCCAGAGCCGGGCCAAGAACCAAGCTGTCAACGCCGTCATTCAGGGAGCGTGTGCATTCCTGGCCAAGCGGAGCATCATCAGGCTACGCAGGAGGTTCGAGGAGTTGGGTTGGACGAAGCGTGAATGCAGATTCCAAAGCCCCATCCACGACGAGCTGGTCTTCTCGATCCATAAGGACTTCGTGGTACCAGCTATCCACGAGATCCATCAGATCATGTGCTCACACCCAGACATCTTCAAGGTCATGAAGCTCGATGCAAGCCCCTCGATTGGACTGAGCTTCGAACCATGGCACCCAACCAAGGCTCCATTCGGGCAGATCGAGCTCTACGAGTGCCCAGAACTCCCTGGGGTTCGTGAGACCGGACGGTTGACCGATGCTGGGATCCAGGACGTGGTTGATTACCTCATGCAGGGAAGAGAAGAGTGGAAGCGAGCCGCTTGAAACCACCACTTGAAACGGATGAATGGCCCAAACCCCCCCGACATTCCAAGGGAACGAAGAAGTTTGTACTTGAGTATCGACTACGGCTTCGAGATAGTAAGATTCGTGTCACCGGGTTCTTTCATCGATGGAGAACCTACTGGACTCGGTACAACACCGAGAAAGCTCGTGCCCAGGCTCTAGAAACCTTGAACCAGAAAGATAATTTGTTCGAATATCGCATTCCTGATTAGATAACGAACTCTCGACAGAACAACAGAAACTGCTAAATCTTGGCTCAGGAATCCACAGCAAGAGAGATCTTTATCCATGGAACTTTCGATCCACGAACTGAAGCAGCTCCTCCGTCTGATGAACACTCCTGGTATCGAGACGGTGGATCTGGAAGCGATGGTGAAGGAGTTGAGCGACGATGATGAGGGTAGTCTGGACGACTACTCGGACGACGAGCTCGACGATGCAGTAGCCTATCGACAGAGGCAGATAGCTGAGACCAGAAAAGAATTTAAAGTTGTTTCTTGATACTATAACAAACCCTTCCTAAACTTCTATCTACCACTATCTTCCCTGTATGAGCAGGAACTCCGGTAAAGCCAGTGAAGCAGCGTTCGTAACTCGATACCGAAAGCTTGGTAAGCGGTGTTACGTCTACAGGTTCCGCGATATGAGCGACCTGTTCGGAATGAACGGCGGCAAAAAGTTCAAGCTTCCGCCCCTCCCTTCCGACTTCCTGGTTGTCCACAACGGAGCGGTTCAATTCGCCGAGGTGAAGTCCACCCAGGACCCGCGCGCCTTCCGATTTAGCATGTTGAGCAAGGACCAATGGGCAGCTGCCGTTAAGATCACGGCTGCCCTTGGTACCTACATGATCTACGTGCATAATCTGCTGAGCGATACTTGGTACAAGGTTCCCTTCTCATACTGTGTATTAACAAAAGACGCGGGAATGAACTCGTTGTCTTGGACAGAAATGGGTCAGTTTCAGTGGTAGAGTTTCCAGATTGCATGATCGATATCGAGACAACCGGGCTACGACCTGACCGCACAGCAATCATTCAGATTGGGGCGGTCAAGTTTAACCTGGAGAATGAGACCGTAGATGGTGGTTTCTTCAACCGGTCCTTGCATATCCCTCCACATCGAGCGTGGGATGAGAGCACTAGAGCGTGGTGGTCAAAGAAGAAGCCCGTCTACGAAGAGATCATGCGTCGGGCGGAAGCCCCTATAGCAGTGATGCAAGACTTCGCTGAGTGGTGTGGCTACGGTCACGACGAACCTCTGCGGTTTTGGGCTAAGCCGATCTCATTTGATAGTGCCTTCATCGAGTCTTACTTCCATGATTATGACATCACCTCACCGTTTAGTTACCGCCATTCGGTCGACATGATGTCATGGATTAGGGGCGTTCGGGGAAACTGGGATGTAGACTCTATCTATCGGGAGTGTCCCCAGACATCTACAGCCCACAATGCCATCTTTGACGCACTGTATCAAATTCAGTTGGTGTTTCACGTCAAATCGACGAGTCGACAACATGCGGAATAATTATGAGGTGCATGCTGATGTGGTAGTCGCTGAAGTCCAACGGCGCTCTGGTGTAGTCTTATATTTTCTAATAGACGCTGATAAACTCGAAAGCTTACCTCCAGACGGTATGTTCTATATTAACAATAAAAATTATGTGATGCTACCTAGATATGTAAACGGCAGGGTCAAAAACCCCGCGTTGCTACACAGGCTGATTATGAATGCCCCCGATGATCTTATTGTCGATCACATCTTTGCTGATAGGTTGGATAACCGGCAATCTCAACTACGACTTGCGACGAGGAGCCAGAATGGTTTCAACCGTCAGGGTATTGGAGGAGTTTACCCACATAACCGAACAAACCCTTGGGTGGCAAAACTACGCTTCGACGGTTGTGTACGAACACTAGGTTATTTTAAGAAGTTCTCTGCCGCTGCGGACGCTGTATGTACAAAACTACGGTGTATCGATCCTATAGCGGCGGATAATCGCTACGCAGCTTTTCTCAATGACCCTCGTTACACCCTTAGCTAAAGGACAACCACCAATGCAACGCAGTCTCTGCTTCGCCTACACCTCCCTGCTCAACATCGCAGGGTTCGGGTTCCTCTTCGCCGCTTACTGGGCTGGGTGGTTGATTCCACTATTCAGGGACGATAACACCTACATCACCTACGTGATGGCAGTGGTCTTCGCTATCGGACTGGTGATCACCTGGGTCAAGTCCTGGTACATGAGCCGGGATAAGGTCTTCTCCTGCAAGACAATCCATGGTGTTGATCATCAGAGCTATCTCTCAAGGAAGTTCGACGCCTATCTGGCACGCCCGAAGTTGTTTTCTGACAAGCTGGTGCAGCTTGGCCTGTTCGGTACAGCTCTTGGCTTCATCATTGCCATGAGCCACATCGATGCTGGGGCTCTGAAGGACAGCAGCACGAGCGTCGCTGCCGTAGCCAGTCTGATGAATGAGCTCGGGGGTGCCTTGGGCAAGACGGTGGTTGGTTGGTTCCTCTCCATGTGGCTCACCGAGGCAGTCGAGATCCTGGACGCGCGTGCATTCACCATCATTGAAGATGAGGTCAGCGCATGAGCAAGAGGACGGCTTGGTCAACCCAGGACCTCCTGCTCCTGCTGATGATGACCAGCTTCGCGATCGTCTTTATGTTACTGACAGTGGTCAACCCCAAAGCCAAGGCAGAGAAGGATGACACGAGCTCGCCTCCCGGTGTCGTGTCCGTCGAGGCCATCTGGCCGCCTTCCTTGGATGCGGACATTGATCTCTGGGTCCAAGCACCGGGTGATGTGCCCGTAGGTTACTCTAACAAGGGAGGTGCGATCTTCAACCTCCTCCGTGACGACCTCGGCAACATGCTCGATCTCAGCGGTCTGAACTACGAGAACGCCTACTCACGTGGGGTCTATGCCGGCAGGTACATCGTCAACCTGCACTTTTATCGGAACCGAGCCGGCGAGCCTGTGGTACCTGTCAAGGTCTTCGTCAGTGTCAAGAACGAGACCAACGGAACGATGAAGAAGATCCTGATGAGTGAGGTCAAGATGGACGCTGAAGGCAAGGAGGTTACTGTGTTCCGCTTCGAGCTCGATGATAAGGGTGAGCTCGTTAAGGGTAGTGTCGACCAGTTGCAGACTGAACTCAGGACGTATAGGGGGAGTGTGAAATGATCACACCCTACTTCCTCATCTCTCTCACTCTTCTCATCGCCGTAGCTGCATTCGGATGTGCGTTCTCGAAGCGCGTGATCCCGATCCTGCTCCTCGTTGCTCTCTTCATTCCCGTCTCATACGGTGCGGTCTCCTCCCTTATGGGTAAGCCGAAGCCCGTGCGGTTGGAGTGGGCCAAGCCTCGTGTCGAGGAAGCCTTGGTGGTAGGCTCCGTGATCCGGGAGGGAGTCGGTATCTTCGCCTACATCCTTCTCCCTGGTGAGGTCGAGCCCATGTCCTATGTGCTCCCCTGGGATGAGAAAGCAGCAGAGCAGTTGCAGAAGGCTGAAGCCAAGTCGGCACAGGCTGGTAAGAAGGGAGCAATGGTCAAGCTTCCCTTCGAGATGACCTTGGATCCGAGTGAGCCTAGGTTTTACGCCGTGCCGCAACCGCAGATGCTAGAGAAGCAACCTCAGGTTGAGGATAAGCCAATGGTTTTGGAGAGGTCGACGTGATGCTTAACCGTATGAACCCCTTTATCTTCGGCAGCCTCATTGGAACTACTATAAGCATACCATTTGTTGGTTTGGGTGTGGCTGCTGGCTACTTCGGGCTTTGCCTTATTATATTTGTTATCGCAGATAGTATCGTGCACAGGTGGAGGAAGATGTGATCGAAATTAATGGTTTGAACATAAAGCTCCTAGGAGATCCCCACCTAGGCAAGACCTTCAAGAATGGCGTCCCGCTTCACCATCGTGGTGAGCGGGAAGCTCTCGTTTGGAAGAGCTTTCAACAGGGACTTGAAGAGGCCCCCAAATATGGGGTTCATGTGAACCTTGGAGATCTGTTCAATCAGTCTCAGGTATCATATGATACAATCTATAAGGCTGCTCAGGTCTATTGGCACCAGTCCGCACTGAAACCAATGTGTGAGTTCGTTGTGCTGAAAGGAAACCACGACTACACGCGCGATCTTGAGAAGATGTCTGCCTTCGATATCTTCGACGCTATGGTACAGCATTGCCCCAATGTGACTGTCGTGACTGATCTCCATGTGATGGATCATCAAAAGCGAAAGCTGGGATTCGTTGCTTGGCATCCGGTAACAACGGCTAAAGACTTAGTCTCTCATCTACCGAAGTGTGATGCTGTGTTTGGTCACTTCGATGTTCACCCCCTGAGTGATCCACATAACATGATCCCAACGAAGCTAATGGCTGAGCTCGGGATCGCCACCTACTATGGAGGACACGACCACCTCCCCCGCATCGAGACCAGAGACGGCGTCACCGTCAACGTAGTCGGCTCGATGCAGCCTTACTCCCACTCGGAGGATCCTGATGAAAGACTCTACGTCACCCGCGATCTCGATACCGTACGTGCTAATCCAGATCTCTATCATGATAAATGTCTTCGGATCGAACTCGGCCCTGGAGAGAAGCTGGATTTCGACATCGATTGCCTGCAACTCACCTTGAAGAAGGCAGGTGTCGAGGAGGAAGACATCTCGGTCCAGATGGATGAGTTCAATCTTGACCGGTTGTTGGAAGAGAGCCTAGTGGACATCGACGAGGGTATCGGAATGTTGGTTAGAGACAAGTATCAAGAATTGAGGTCGAGATGAGTACCATTGCACTGATTGCGCTAGGTATAGGTCTAGGTGTGATTCTCACCCTTGTGGTTCTGTATCTGGAGTTCTGTACGACGAGGAATTACTTCTGATGATCCCATTCCCTATCTTTCCGTCAGGTCGTGAAATCCTAGCCGGTGTAGCCTTCATCTTCGTGGCGGGTGCTGCGGCCGGTGCTTTGTTGGTGTACCTCCTGTGATCATCATAGACCTCTTATTAATGGTGATTATGGTGGCTATGCTGGTAGTCAGTGGATTAATCCTTTATGAGATTTGGAGGGGTTGGTAATGACCATCTGGTTCACCGCAGATACCCACTTCGGTCACGCTAACATCATCAAGTATTGCAACCGTCCGTTTTCCTCAGTGGAGGAGATGGATAGAACAATGATCAACAATTGGAACGAGCGGGTTAAGCCTGATGATACAGTCTATCACTTAGGTGACTTCTCATTTAAGACAGCAAATCGGTATACCGATCGTCTGAATAGAAACATCAAATTCCTTTGGGGAAACCACGATAGCCGATCTCAGGTCGAGCACAACGTCGAGCTTCTGGGTCACTACTACGAACTGGAGCTGAACGGACAACTTATCGTTCTCTGTCACTACAAGTTTGAGGTATGGAACTGTTCCCATCGGGGGGCGCTACACTTCTACGGACACTCCCACGGCACGCTTGCAGGAGATAGTCAGTGTGTGGATGTTGGGGTTGATAACTTCGATTTCGCTCCGGTTACGTTGGAACAGATACGGAAGCGGTTGACGACACATTTGAAAAGGAAGGAAATGTTTTAGCGTGATCAAGTCACTGAAGTATGAAGTCACCTTCCCCTCCACAGGGAAGACGCTGTCGAATGACCTGACTTTCGATCTTGGTATGACTGCCATAGTCGGTGCCAACGGCAGGGGCAAGACTCTGATTGTGGAGATGATTCGCTACGCCCTCTTCGGATCCAAGGCTCTCCGTGGACAGGTTTCCGACTACTCCAACCTGAAGGTAGAACTCTACTGGGACACTCTCTTCGTTCTTCGTAACGGGACCAAAGCTGTCCTCTATCGTGATGGAATCGAGATCGCAGTCGGGACCAAGGCCGTCAACGCGAAGATCGTGGAGATCCTTGGTTTCAGCTTAGACGTCTTCGATGTAGCGTGCTCCGTCAACCAGGGTGATATCGCCGCTCTCTCCAGCATGTTTCCGTCAGAGCGGAAGCAGATGGTTGATAATGTGTCGGGCATGACCTTCCTTGTCGAGCTCGGTAAGTGGGCCAACGATCAGGCCAAGGACGAGGGTACGCGTGCCGAGGCTCTTGAGGGTGTCCTGGTCAAGCCGGTAGAGCCGAGTAGGCCAGAGGGCTACCGCATTAGTCATCTAATCGAGAAGCACGTAAACAACCTTGAAGCCCTCGTTCACGAGATGAGCCAGCTCCAGGGCTGGCTCTCTGTGCCACGTAGCCCCCCTGTGGAGCCCGTCAGGCCAGACTTCACAGAGAGCCTTGAGGAGCTTGAGACCCTGGTCTCTACTCGCGCTGCTATGGTCGCAGAGCGGGCTGCTGCGGAAGCCAGTCTGAAGAGGTTGCCTGCCCCTCCGAAGGTGGTTCTCCCTGAGGATGCTGAGGCTCAGCTCGATGCGTGGGATAGGTGGCAGGAGAGAGATACCTTTCTACGTCGCAACCCTGTAGCACTGTGCAGTCAGAAGGACATCGAGGACTCCGAGACCAATCTGAAAATTGATAAGCGCGACAGCCTTAAGCGCGACATTGAAGCTCACTTCAAAGGTTGCCCAAACTGTGGCTTCGATCTCAGCGGCAGTCACGTTGACCAAATGCGAAAGGAGCTAGAACTCCTTGGTCCATTACCCACAACTAAGTCAGGGTCTGAACTCACTCGAAGCCAGATAGACGAGAATGTCCGTCGAATCGAAAACTGGAACACTCTCTCACAAGATCCGGTATGGCTGGCACTGGATGAGGGTCCGTTTAGATTAACTTCACCGCCGTTCACCCGCAAAGACGTAGACAACGCTAGGTTTGAGAAGGAGCGTGCTGAACTCACCACCAAGCTTGCCGGCTTCGTGATCCCAGTCGATAGGTCGGGCGACCTCCGTGCCCTACACATCTACCAGATAGCGCATGAGACCTATGCGCAAGCAACCGAGGCTTACGCGCAATATCTCATTGAACGCGCAACTAAGGAACAGCGACTGGAGGAGCTGAAACCCCTCACCTCGAACCTTCCCACGTTGAAGGTCGAGCTCGAACTTGCCCGCGCCTATGAGAGGGACCTCGCTAACTACACCAAGGCTAAGGCTCTCTATGATACCAAGCTCGCTGAGGTAACCGCGCTCCGCAGCAGCGAGGCCAACTGGCGCAAGGTCAAGGCAGCCCTTGACGAGTTGCGCACCAAGGTGAAGAGCTATATTGTCCCTGCCCTATCCAGGGTAGCCTCCTCGCTGCTATGGAAGATGACTGGAGGGAAGCGAACGGAAGTATTGGTCAACGACGACTTCGACTTGTTCGTCGATAACCAGCCAGTTCGTACGTTGTCTGGTGCGGAGAAAGCGATAGCCAACATCGCTTTGCGGATTGCATTGGGTCAGATCCTGACTTGCCGGGTCTTCCCCTTCCTTGCACTCGATGAGTTTGACGAGGCCCTAGACGCAGAATGGAGTGAGAGTACGGCTGAAGCTATCCGGTCGCTGACAGGTAGCATTGCGCAGATCTTCGTTGTGTCACACAAGGATCCACTCGCGGATTCGTACATAAGGCTCTGAACATGAAATACGCAGATACAGTCAACCCATCCCTGAAGCTCTCAGTTTTCGGGGACATCCCGTTCCCTCAGGTCAAGAGCCTCCTATCGAGCTTCTTGGAGGACTACCCAGAAGGCAGGGTCAGGGGCCGCAACTCTGTTATCTACGGACTCGTAGAGGGTCCTTATGTCGCCATCTACCGTACGGTAGGCGGCTCAATCGTTATGAGGAAGTGTGAAGACGATGACAGCTTATGAGAAACTTCAGTTAATGAACAGTGGCAAGACTTTCCTCGCCACTGAAAGCATGAATTTCTACGTAGTGACTTGTGAGTTGATACAACTCATCGATGAAATGAAAACACTACTCGTTGACTGCAGCATCTTTCTAGGTGATTATCACGCTCAGAATGAGTTGCACGTCGAGATAGAAGAAATGTTAGGTCGAGAGTTCAAACAGGGTTCTTGATACTATAACAAATACTCGCAAATAACTCAGCACGACATACATTAACTCTAGAAAGGGTTTGATGTATGTCGATTTCTCGTCTTCAGCAGCGACTAGACTTGTCCCGTCCATTGACGGGAACAGAGAAGCAGGATCTCTATGATCTAGCAAATAGATCCGTGGACCCCAAGACGGTAGGCAAGGAACGCCTCCGTAAGTGGGCCATCGCCTGTAGGCCCGTGATGGGACAGTGGGATAACCAAGATTCTGTGATCATCAATGCTCGCTATGGCCACGACCAAGGTTGGGGCGTGATGTTCACCGAGACCACTGCCGAGTGGGTGATCTTGTATTATTGCCCTCACGTATACAGGGTAAAGCGAAAGATTTATTTCAACACTCAGCAAACAACCGAGGATGACAAATGACATCTCCACGACCTTGGCGCGTAAATCCAGATTACCCTTCTGAGGGACACAGTGAAGATCCTAGCCCAATCCTAGACGCTGACGGTAACTGGGTCATTGAACCATCAGAATGGCTTCGCGTTGATAGGGATGATCTAAATCTTATCGTCGCTGCTGTGAATGTCTATCAAGGTGATGAGGTAGCATGACCATCTCAGCCAAGGTAATCCTGGATAGCATCTCGCCTGATGGGATCCGGTTGACTACACTTCAGCTTCGGTTCCCGAAGTTCCTACTGGCGCAGTTCAATACTCACAGAGCGTTTTCCAGGTCGTCTTCATCCTCTCGGGCAATCCCGGTGAGCCGAATGATTAAGGACATTCGCCTTGATCCTGTGATGCCTGCTGCTTGGCTGTCTGGTCGTCCGGGGATGCAGCCAGGGGGAGAACTGCCCGCCCATGCCTCTGACGTGCTTGAAGAGGAATGGTACCGGGTGATGGACTATGCTCTCGAAGCGGCTTCTATAATGGAAGACCACGGAGCAGCCAAAGAGATCATCAACCGTGTGATTGAGCCTTGGGCACACTGCCGTGTGGTAGTGACCGCATCAGAGTGGTCTAACTTCTTTAAGCTTCGACTACACGGTGATGCTCAGAATGAGATGCGTCTCTTGGCCCAAGCGATGAAGTCCGCACTGGATGAGAGCACGCCAACCTACCTCCACCACGGTGAGTGGCACTGTCCATTTGTGTCCGATGATGAAGACATGCCCTTGCACCTTAAGAAGAGGGTCAGTGCCGCGAGGTGCGCTAGAGTTTCTTATCTCACCCATGAGGGTAAGATTCCATCGATCGAGGCAGACCTAGCTCTCTACGATCGCTTGATCACCAGCGAGCCCGCCCATGCCTCTCCGGTGGAGCATCTTGCGACCCCGGACGTTGCTACGAAGAATGGATGGGAGAACCTTCACCTGCATGGTAACTTTAGGGGGTGGCAGCAGTGGAGAAAGGTACTACAGCTATGACACCGGAACTTCGTAAGGCTATTGCGTTGGTAATTTTGGCAGACGAAACAAGCTTGCATCACTCTGCTGTCGGAAATGTAAATTCCGCCACCACATCGCGGATCATGCTCTCCCTTTATATTCAAGCACTGAAGAAACTAATCGAGACGGTAGCAGAGAGGTAATGCGTCAGACTGCAAATCTGAAGATCGGCGGTTCGATCCCGCCCCGTCTCTCCAACCAATCTACCACAGCCTAGAAAGGGAAATCTAATGAGCGAAAACATCCTTAGCGAAGATACATGGACCCTAATCGAACCAGGACTGCTTCAGATGGATACGACCAACTTGTGTATCCGCTACGATGCCGCTTGGGGGCTTTTTAGGGTTGAGCACAACGGAGCCCCGTTGGCTAGTCACAACTATCATACGTTGGAGACGGCCAAGCGGAAGACCTACCACTATGCACGTGATATGTTTGAGATGGGTCTCCCAATCTAGTTCCTTAACTGGTAATAAAACCTTCCCTCCTTGGTCTGTAGACCCACCTATACGAGACCACAGACCAAGGAGATCTACCTACCATGATTGGTACCCTCTCAGGGAAGCTACTCGATCCCTTCAAGTTGTCTCCAGCAGACATCGATATCGAGGAAGTTGCCCACTCGCTTGCCCAGCAGAACCGATACACGGGACACACCAAGTTCCCGCTGTCAGTGGCACAACACTCCACTCTTCTATCGAGGAATGTCCCTCGACATCTAGCATTCGCCGCCCTTCTCCACGATGGTCCTGAGTATCTAGTCTCGGACATTGCGTGGCCCATCAAGAGCCGCTTGGAGGGCTACCAGGAAATCGAGGATATCGTTACCGGTGTCTTCGTCCTGAAGTTCGGTCTCACCTTCTCAGATCTCGAAGCGGTCAAGGAATATGATCGACGCATCTGCGTGGACGAGATCAATCAGCTCTGTGCCTTCCCTCCACCTAAAGGTCTGAAGCCACTTCGGATCGGCAAGATCCGTGAGATGGACTGGCGCGACGCCCGTGATGAGTTCCTGGACCGGTTCTACGAGCTCTACGACGGTGAGGACGACTTAGGAGGTGGACCTACGGATGCCAGTGCCTTCATGAGCGTTGATAGCTTTATGGGAGCTTTGGCATGAGTGACTCTCGTAGTTGGGCGGCTGATGAAGAGAAGCGAACCAGAGCCGTGGCTGTGGCTATCGGTGGTTACTGCTATTGTCGGGTGAATTACCAAGGACAAGCCGTTGGAGAATGTGATCGTTCGGATTACTCTTGTAAAGAAGTGGGTAAATGTCTTTACTCCTCGCATATGATCATCGGTCCTGGTCCAATCATACCATCAACCCCGGAGCCACCAGCCTTTGAGTGCTGCGCTGATTGCTGGACCTCCGATTGTCTATCTCAAGGTTGTTGCGAGAAGACGTTGGGACCTCCACAACCAGCGGAAGCTCCTGTCTACGAAGCTAATGCTCTCATTGATGGGCTTCCTATAAGTGAAGCTGGCCGTAAGGTTGCACAAATGCCGAGCTCCAATCCTGGAGCCACCTGGATCCGAGACGCCAAGAAGTTCGAAGGAAAGCCTCAAGCCGCTCAAGTGATCCAGGGGTTCGCCCTGGCTCTCCAGGCTGTGATCGAGGTGTCCACCTTCGGATTTGGAAAGCACACAGCCCCTTCCCGCGAGAAGCTTATCCGTGAGGAGGGAGCTACACCTGAGCAGGCTGCTGGGGCCATCTCCTTCAACAACTGGCAGAACGGCACCATCGAAACCTACGACGACGCCAAGATGCGCCACATCATAGCCCGTATGTTGGGTGAAGAGAGAGCAAGTGATAGCGGGCTGAGACACCGCGCACACGAAGCTTGGAACGCACTGGCGGCCCTCACCTTGGAGATCATGAATGACCCCCTCTGAATATACGATCGCTGCGCTCCGTACGAAGTCTGATGCGTTCTACACAGACAAAGTGCCCTACTGGAAGGCTGAGCAGACTATCTACCCTGTGCTCAACTATGCCGATCTGATCGACGAGATCAAGAAGGGTCTCTTCTACGGGAAGGAGACTCCACACCTCGATAAGATCGAAGACACTGGCTACTACGCCGCTCGGGTCTACTGGAAGGAACCAGATGTGGTGCATGGGATCCTTGGTGTCTTCACGGAGGCCAAGGAGCTCGTCGATGAGATGATGTACATTGATCTCGATCGGAAGGCGGTGCTGGGAGAAGTCGGAGACCTGCTGTGGTATGTGGCCCTTCTCTTGAATGCTCTGGATGCTACGTTCGAGGAAGTCATGGAGGGCAATATTGAGAAGTTGAAGAAGAGATATCCAGAGAAGTTCAGCGAGGTATTGGCTTTGGAGAGGATGGATACCCAGAATGCGTAGAACGTTTAAACATTTTTTAGGCGCTATAGCATCTTGGTGGACATCTTCTCTTTGTACCGTTGTTAGCATTGCACCACCGGACATAGTTGCGGTTGGTTTTGGGGGTGGACCAAACGGCCAGAAAATGATTGCCTGGGTAGGTTCATGAGCATTCTGGATCCTAATGTTCATCAGTATCGTACTCGGTGTGATCTCTCTAATCGAGTGGATAACCAAAGACTCGGACCTGGAGTGTAAAGATGAGCTATGATGTGAACTTCGTAATCGATACTGGGGACGAGTATCCTACTGAGATCGGTGGCGACTATCTAAACTACACCTACAACTGCGGTCCAATGTTCCGCTTGGCTCTTGGTGGTAACGGGCTTTATGATCTCCATGGTAAGCTTGCTGGAGATATGAGAGAGAAGCTGACTGCTGCTGTTGCTCACATGGAGCATCCAGACAACACGGCAGTATACGAGGAGATGAATCCAGCAAATGGTTGGGGTGACCATCGAAGCGCCACTGAGTTCTTGAACTTGGTAAAAGTTAAAGCTCATAAACATCCAAGAGCTACAATCATGATTTCCTGATCTGGTAATGAACCACATGAAGTAAAAGGAGGGGGTGCATCATACACCCCCTCTTCCCATATATAACTCTCACCCCAGATACACATTCGAGGTTATATATGGCGTTCCGTACCGAACTCGCCCACACTATCTTCATGCAAAAATACGCCCACGAGGGCTGTGAGACCTGGGAGAAGTTGGCGAAGACCCTTGCCTATGACGTCTGCTCCGGTCTCCTTCCCAAGGATGAGATCGATGAGATTGCGCAACTGATTACTGAGTTCAAGTTCATCCCAGGTGGTCGATACCTTTACTACGCAGGTAGACCTATTAAAGCATTCCAAAATTGCTTTATGTTGAAGGCTGAGGAGGACAGCCGTGAAGATTGGGCGAACCTCTCCTGGAAGGTTGAGAACTGCTTGATGACAGGCGGTGGCTTGGGTGTGGATTACTCTATCTACCGTGGTGCCGGGTCCAAGCTCACCAGGACAGGAGGACACGCCTCAGGTCCAGTCTCCAAGATGCGGATGATTAATGAGATCGGTCGAGAGGTTATGCAGGGTGGATCTCGCCGCAGTGCCCTCTGGGCAGGTCTGAACTGGCAGCATCCTGATATCCAGGAGTTTCTATCCGCAAAGGACTGGGAACGAATGATGATCCCAGGCACTGATATCAGCTTGAAGCGTGCCAAGGAGGTCGACTTCAACTGGCCCGCGCCACTAGATATGACAAACATATCTGTTAATTATGACGACGACTGGCTGAAAGATCCTCTCAACGAGGTCTTCATGCAGAATGTGAGGCAAGCGCTACGAACGGGCGAGCCCGGTTTTGCTTTCAACTTTGGTAAGGATTGGAATCATACACTTAGGAACGCGTGTAACGAGCTGGTTAGTGAGGATGACAGCGACGTCTGTAACATCGGCTCCGTCAATATGGCCGAGTGTGATACGTTGCAGGAGTTTGAACTCGCTGTAGAACTAGGTACGAAGTTCCTGTACTGTGGTACCATCAAAGCTGACGTTCCTTATTCTAAGGTCCGGACGGTTAGAGAGAAGAACCGTCGCCTCGGTCTGGGGCTTCTCGGCGTACACGAATGGCTTCTTAAGCGCGGTGCTCGCTATGAGGTCACTCCTGAGATGCAGGTGTGGTTGAAGAACTACAAGACACTCAGTGATTGGTTCGCTGATGGTACCGCTGATAGACTCGGTCTCTCTCGTTCTGTGGGTAAGAGGGCTATCGCCCCCACCGGAACCATTGGTCTGATCGCAGGGACCACCACTGGGATCGAGCCCCTGTACGCGGTAGCCTACAAGCGTCGCTACCTTAAAAACGGCACCGACTGGCACTACCAGTATGTGATCGATGGCACGGCGAAGGAGTTGATCGATCGTTACGACGTGGACCCTGATACGATCGAGAGTGCGATCGACCTTGCTGCGGATCCAGAGCGGCGTATCGCATTCCAGGCCGACGTTCAGGATTACGTGGACCATGGGATTTCGTCGACGATCAACCTTCCTGCTTGGGGTTCAGAGCTGAACAACGAGGATAAGGTCCAAGGCTTCGCAGAAACCCTGGCTGAGTATGCCCCACGGCTTCGTGGGTTTACCTGTTATCCTGATGGAAGTCGGGGAGGTCAGCCCTTGGTCAGCGTGCCTTACAAGGAGGCTATCGACTGGGTTGGGTTTGAGTATGCCGAACACAGTTCCTGTCGCGACGGGGTGTGCGGGATATGAGTCGACGCTCACTTAACCTTACAGGTCATCGCTACGGGCGCCTAACGGTGATTGAGCAGCGTAGGAGGAGGCCCACTACAGGGGGCCTCGTACCTACCTTGACGTCCTTCAGCACGGTCCTTTCAGTTTGAGATCCCATGTCCTTCATCGGACCACTCAACAGATCGATAACGACGTCAACCTTTCCCCGCTTCGTCTCCAGACCCCGCTCCACCCACACGACGGGGCAGTTGGTAACATTCTTACCGCCTTGGGTCTGGAACATCATGGTGTCGTCGTCGACCCAAGTAACCTTAGCTCCGTCGTTAAGTTCCAAGGGTGGAAGAACCGTCGATCTCTCAAAACTGGTCACAAGGGGTACGATAAAACAGAACCCGACCAATGCCATAACGACATAACTGAAATAGTTTGTGGTAAGAGTGTACGCTTTCCTATTCATCGGAACCATCGGTGGAACAAATCTGCTGACTGAGTTAGGGCATCCCCGAGTTTATCGGACCACAGCATTACGAGAATGACGACGCCACTGGCCACATTGCGAATGTGGTTATTGCGATAGGTCCGAATTAACGTCTCATCCCGCAACTTCTCCTCGACGGTAGTGAGGCGTTCACCTATCTTTTCGAGTTGTGTTACGACCTTCGACAGAGTTTCAGTGACTCTCTCCATGGTGTTTGCTGCGTCTCCAAACTTGCCAAGGAGAGTTTCCTGGGTGTCAAGATCCTTGCTGAAGTGCTCTTGGTTGGTCTCTAGCCTCGTAACCCGAGACTCCAATGACGGGCTAGGGCTCACTGAGGATCTTCGCTACCGAGTCCAGCTTCTGCCGGCAGTCTTCCCCTGCCTTGTCCACCCGAGCGAGCTGGTCCATCAGATCGACCTGTGTCTCGATCTCACCGTTAGGGAGTGGGCGAGGCTGGCATTTGAGGAGCTGGGGTGACACTGTGGGGCTTCGGTACTCCACCTTCACCAGCGGCTCTTGGGGCACCGTACAAGATGTTAAGGCCATCCCGGACAGCAGGAGCAATAGGGCCATCAGCCCCGGTCTTGCGCGCACGATTCATTCTCCCTCTGATCTCATCGGCCACCTGAGCCGTCCTGTTCTGCTCCTCCTCAACCCGGTTCAGCTCCTTCTGCTGGCGATCCTGGAACGCGGCCATCTTCCTGATCGCTTCAGCATTGGCGAGAGCGGTAGCGGTAGCCGTCTCCAGGTTGACCTGCGTCGAGGCCAGCTTGGAACGGAGGTGATTGTTCTGGATCTTCAGGTACCCGAAGCTAAGAAGGAGCCCTACAGCGAGGGCCAATGGAATTGCCCAGCGATGCCCGATAAGGAACGTGACGAAGCCTAGCATGCTAATGGGAGCCCCTATCCGCGCGGGCCTTGACCCGCGAATACGCTGTGTAAGCCATACCGAATAACGTGAGAGCGATGAACGCAAATTTGAGATAATCAAGATCTATTCCAAGAGAATGAAGCTGGGCGTAGGCTGTTCCGGCTCCGTCAGCCATCTCGCTAAGGGTACTACCGAGAACCCCTACGGAGGCTAGGATCTGTCCCTTGACCTCGGGAGTCTTGCTCACCGGAATAGGGGGCTTGAACAATGGGGTGACGAAGCGCATCCGCTCTGCCTCACGACGGAAGGTCAGACCCTTGTTGACGACCTTACCCTCCTTAGTGGTGATCTTGTTCCACTTGGGCAGTTCCTCGGAGGCACCAAGGTAGTCCCCCGCGTTAAGCTTCTTGAGAAGCTTCGATATACCAAACGCGGAGGCCCCGACATTGTAGACGAAGGATACGAGCGCGCCGTACTGGTTATCGTTCAGCTCAACACGCACGAGACGCTGGACCAGCTCCTCTCTTGATTTAAGATCTTCATCAAGGAGCCCTTCGGCTTGCTCCCTGGTGATCCCACCAGGGTACATAGCGAATGCTTCCGCTTGGGTGCAGTTCGCTTTATTCAGTTGCTTACCGGTCTTAGGATCAACGAGAGCATGTCCCCAACCAATAGTCCAGACTTCTGCAGGACACAGGTAAGGGTCAAGGTTGACGGTGCTCGGATCACCATCGCCCAGTCCTTCGTAGGCTTTAATTAACTCTATACCAACCTGCGGACACCGTCTCATATTCTATATATCAGCGTTCAGGTCAAGACTTTCCACGCTGTGTTTTACATCATAACTCGATTTAGCTTTACTGATGTCACTCTGAGCGGTTGCTAGTTTCTTGCGCAATCGCGAGACCTTGTTCATGATCTGCACTCGCTTGTCGAGAACGAACAAGGCCGTCTCTTTGAGTGTCTGCTTATAGGTGGCATACTGCATGAGGCACGGATACATCAGGGGATCCGGCTTCTTGTCAACAATGGCGGACTGCGCCTCGAACAGAAGCGAGACGAGCTCCAAGGGTGTAAGATCGAAGAAGCTAAGCTGATCATTGATCTTAGCTTCGATCTCCTCTCGCACCCGATCGCTGCTCTTCTTCTTAATCGTGCCGAGCTCTTTGGTTAGGTTCAACTTCATGTCGCGACGACCTGCGTACGAAAGGGAAAGTATGGCCACTGATCTATCTCAATCTCGTAAATATCAGCATGGTCGGAGACGAGTTCCAACATACTTGTGGGGGCTTCAAGCATGACCTCGTCGATCGAGACCCATAGTTCCTCAGGAAAGTTCATCACGATTGTATCGTAACCATCGGCGATCAGCGTTGTTCTATCAGGTTGAGGAATAGTGGGCCGTTCGATGACCTCCCCATCCTTCACATAGAACGTATTCATGTCCGGGAGTTCGTCGACCACCACGAGAAGGTCCCAGGTGTCGAGCAACCCGCGACAGCATTCTACGGCCCCCTCAACCGTGTGGGTGATCCGGCCGACCTCATCATGAAGAACAAGTCTCATCGTAGGTACTCCATGATGGTGAGGGTCAGCGGACTTCTCGCGAAGCCCGTTGTTCGCCCAGCGTCCTCATTTCTGGTGGACGTAATCGTCAAGTAGTAGTTGCAGGTCTGTGCTACGCCGACAATGTCTCGCTTGACCACACAAGGAGTCGAGTTCAGTTGAGTTGTCACTAGTCCACCGGAGTCATTAAAGGACATTGTCTGCGCCCAGACATTGTGGGAGACACTATTGACAACTCCATAGATCGAGATTGTGTAGGTCACACTGGAATTGAAGCTGCCCTTTGACCACGCCTGCGCAAGATAATTGTTAGATGTCGAGGTAAGGGAGAGTAGAACCCTACCCAATCCATTGGTGGAGGTAGTGAAGGCCCCAATGAATACTGTATTGGTCGTAGTAGCCGAACCAGAAGAAGAGCTAGCACCAGCGACATCAAAGATCGCCATGGTGGTGATGGCTCCATTCTCAATCGCTTCGGTGCCAATCGTGCCCCCAGCATCAAGAAAATACTCAGGGGTTAGGTTCAGACTCGTCTTGAAGGCATCGTAACACGCAGCACGCCAGTAGATCCTACCGCTGCCACGAATACTGAAGGTGGAATCAGGACCATCGTAAGCCACATTGGCACTGCTCGGGGTAAAGCCACTTACCGTTGAGGCGTAGAGAAGATAACCGCCGAAGTCTGGTATTGAGTTCTGAGGTTTAAAGTTGAAGTGCCAAGCCTCGAAGCCGCCCTCGAATGAGTTACCATTCAAGGCTGCTGGGGGTGGGTTGTAGAAGATAACCGGTGTGACCGCAGACTCGTTTAGGTTCTTGTCAAGATGCCAGATCCACAAAGCCACGTACCGAACTGCTTGGCCCCCATTGTCCGCTGCATTTGTTGTGAAGCGGTAGGTGTACTCTGGTGATGTTACATATTCCGTTCGGCGAAGAATGTAGTTAGTGGCATCATTTGAGGTGCGTACCTCCACTCGGTACTTCAGGAAGTAGGGGTCTGCCTGACCGGGAGCCCAGACTGCCCGTAGGTCGGCAGTGTTGAACTGTGCGGTACCTGTCACTGCGTCTCTGAGATTGATCGGACGCGCTATGAAACGGGTCTCACCAACGACCTGATAGTCCAGAATCTCAAGTGGGGAGCTATCGACATTGAAGATATTGACAGCTACGAGACGGAAGTCATAGAGACCCGCCGGCGGGTTGACCAGCTTGTATTCGGTGTCGTTGGCCTCTGCCAGTGTGGCGAAAGCATCGCCGTTTCTTGAGTATTCCAAGCGGTAGTGCCGGACGGTATTACCAGCACTCCTATCCCAGCGGAGCATGACGATGGGTGTATTCACACCGTCCTGGATCTCATACTCGGTGGCTACGCGAAAGTTGCTGGGTTGCGGCGTCTGCTTCTGATCGAGAAAGCTGTAGTGGGGTGTCTCGATGAACGTGCCATCGTCCACGTACTGCCACTTATACCGGTTGACCTCGATTGCAGTGATCTCGTAGGCATCACCGTCTGGGTCACTCTCCTTGACCGAAAGGATCCTGAAAGGCTTCGGAAGCCCGAACCCCGTGGTGGACTGCTGCAGTGAGAAGGTGGCGAACTCAGGCACATCATCAGGGAGCGCAGAATCAAGATACAGGATCTTCTGCAGACCCGCCTCTAGGGGTTCTTGAATACCGATAGTGATGATCTTGTAGGCGTCAGACGACGTGGGATCCGGCACCTGGAAATTCATCTGGTAGTCGACACCAACTTCCAGATAGACAGGATCCCTGAGGTAGATCAAGCTCTTGTCAGCAGGATCGGTCGCCATGATGCGACCCGTGAAGCTGAACCCAAGGCGGTTGTCACCCAGCAAGATTACTTGGAAGGGCTCTACGGCGGCACCCAACCGGTTCGTCTTGAAGGTCACAGTCATCTTTTCAGTGAGGCCAGTGATCAGCTTATAGCGAGCCGACCGGATAGCCTCCTGGAAATTGAGAGCCCCGACTGCAACGAAGTCCAGCGGCGTGCGCCCGAACTTATCGATGGATTCCTGATTGAAGACCCTACGGCGGTCCGTCTCCCAGTTCATCTCTGGATTGGTGAATGCTACCGTGATATCGTTATAGCGTGTGTTGATGTCCGAGAAGCTGTAACTAAACTTCCCGTCGATCACATTCTCAGGCGTGAAGAGATGAATGGCGTCTTCAGGCTTATCAACACGAATCTTGACAATGCCGTCGCCGCTATCGAACAGGGAGGCATTGAAAGTGCCAGCGATAAAGCGGGCCATCTCCTTGCCAGGAGAAGCTTCAGCCAGTGTGTAGTTGAAACTGAACCTGGGCTGCATTCCTCCGTTGCCGTTGGGGACGGAGGTCGAGCACCACTTTGACGCTTCGTAGAAATCCCACTTATCCGCACCTACTTGGTCGTAGGCATTGAGACCATAGCGATCATTGATAATGAAGTCGAAGAGGATCCAGGCTGGGTCATCGGTCCAATCGATCTTGAAGGTCCCGTCCCAGATGCCGGTGTAGGTTCGCTGGGTCGGATTGAAGTTCGACGGAATGTTGATCAGACGACCCTTGTAGATCCCGTAGAATCCGATACCGTTGCTGAGCTGATTGCTGGCCTTCGTGTTCAGATGTGCGATGGTAGTGTGCGGCCACTCCCACTTCGTAGCGCCGTATACTTCCTGGAAGCTCTCCCAGGATACCTCGCACAGTGAATGAATGTCCGTCTCGGATGGATTGGTCTTCGTGACGCGGACGTCGTAGGTGTCATCTCCAGGTTCAACCGCGAACCTGAACTCCTTCACATAGGTAGATGTCGTCTTACCAGTGATGGTGAGATCGTGGTCATTGAAAGCGTCAAACCATTGAGTGCTGCTTGTGTGCTTCCACTCGATCGTGAAATTGAAGTGACCGTCGTAGCTGCCCTTGTCGTTGTTCTCCATCAAGGTCTGGATGACGAAACGGATGTCGATGAAGGTCAGGTTCGTCCTGACGGTACGACGGACAACCGGAGTTCCCTTCTGTAACTGCACATTCACAGTGTTCGAGGAAGCCAGACCACCAAGGAATGGTTTGATGATCTCACCTGTACCATAACCCGGCCAGATTTTGAGGTAGGCTCCCTTGAAATTGAGAGCTCCTGTTGAGTTCATCAGAGGCGTGTCACCGAGATAGAAAGACTGGAGTCCATTTTCGAGACCCCAGATTGGTCCCTCACCTACTCCCAGAAGAACTTCAAGGGTGTCGGCAGAGCGCAGGTTATCGTTTTTGTTGTCATAAAGAACACCCATCAGACACTCACATCCACAGCCCGGACATCGTAGGAGAGGATGTGACCACCGACTTTGGCCTTCCCGTAAATGATCGGGATCCTGGTTCCAATGGCGATGGTGTTCCCTGGTGCCCCAAAATACTTGGAGGCTTCAGAGTTCTGGCTGTTCGGGTCATCGGCCTTTGGTGCGGGAGACAGGAGCTGGGCGACGCCGCCCAACATCAGACCAGCACCGGTAGAAAGGAGAAGGGCCGCGATCAAGCCACCACCTGGGATGAGAAGAGCTGCCACAACAAGGACAGCACCTACAGCAATCATGCCCCATGACATACCGCTCCCCTTCCCCTGGCCTTGTTGTGAGGCTGCACCAGCGAAGAGTGGGTAGATGTGGAGCTCGTTGCTGGTAATGGGCTTCAGGAGATCAAGATCAGTGTCACAGCCCTCGATCGATACTTTATAAGGCTTCCGACCCAGCCTCGCCTTGAAGCATGGGATCTGCGTCGTAAGCGCGCGCAAGGCTTCCAAGGGCGTTGATACCTGGAACTGGATCGTCTGATCGTATAAGTTCTTCAGGTAGCCGTGTAGTGTGATCGTGATCAATGACTTCACCGTTGAGTATCTGATAAGCAGCAAGACCGTTATTACCTAGTATATAGTGTAGAAGGTGCGGCCATGCCAGGAAAGCTTCTTTATCTTCTTCGCTTGGAGTATTATCGGAGCGCGGATGCGTGTGCCAAGTAGCGACGGTTTCGGGATGATCTAAATGAACATAGTCTTGTGATGCAGGAAGGAAGGTTGTCTCTGGTTCTAGTGCGATGTTTGCGAGCTCGAATACCGATCCGTGTTGTATGATCCCCCACCTCTCCTTGATCACATCATTCCCTTTCGAAGATCGAGGATGTTCAAAACCTGGAAATCGTCGGGCACTGACACATCCTTGTGGCGGATCACACCGACCGTGCTGTTATACCAGAGCCCTTTGTAGAGCTCGACATTGGAGAGGCGCCCGTAGAAGTGGTGTAGGATATTGCCGTCACCCAGGTAGATGGCACAGTGATTGGCCACCGGGGACCGAAGTGCCATTAGGATCACGTCTGCCTTCTTCAGTTCCCAGCGAGGACTATCAACGAGACTAAAGCCCTCCTTCCTGAAGTTCTCCACATAGAGGTTCTGACCTTTGTCCCACCAACCATCCTGGCGAGCGTAATCCCCCAACGTGATGTTGAAGTTATCCTGGTAGAACTGACGCAAGATCGTGTAACAATCCTGAACTCCGTGCTCAAAGACCAAGCCCTTGAGGTGTTCATATCTCATGTCAAGCTCACAGTCGGAAACTCAGGCGGCATATACATACGGGCAGGAACCTGGAACATGGTTCCTTCGGTCGGTGAGCGAAGCTCCAGGGTCAGAGTCTGCTCATCCATATTGGCAATTCGAATGGCGATCCAACGACGGGTCTGACAGATGTTCAGGTCAGCATCGAGGTGTGGACGAAGCAACCTGCGACGATAAATGGTGGCACCATCTAGGGCACCGGACTCGATAAAGGGAGAGAACAGGCTGTTGATATTGAAGGTGCCATCCTGTGGATCATTGCCGGCGTTGGCGATAATCAGTGTCGGACGGCCTTCCTGCTCATCGGCATTGGTCTCCACTCCCGAGAGCTGTCCGGCCCAACCTTCGTAGGTCTTACCTTGCCAGTCTACTCGATCATTGTTCTTGAAGTAGAAGCGAGCGCCAGACAGCATGTGGATCTCAAAGAGGTCCACAATTCCATCCGACTCCATCTTCTGCGCGTCAATTGCATGCTCGGCGGGTATCGCCATAGATTATTCCCAAATCAGAAAGACTCCATCCTCGTTCACTATATAATCACCATCTTCGGTAATAATAGCATTGGACGGCCCGGAACCAGTATTTCCATCATCATTCAGTACGAAACACTGAGCACTGTAGACATCTAGGTAACAATTAATGGCGTCGGATAGAGAGACACGAAGACTCTCGGAACGCTCCTTGACGACGTCTCCCTTGACCACGATGGAAACGGTCTTCGTGTCCTCGCCACTATCGAAGTATAGATCTCCAGTGAGTGGTTGATCTACAACGAAGTCATCTGCGCTGATGGTTCCTGTTACGGTCCATGTAACCTGACAGGTGCTATCCAAGTTTCGGGTACGAGAGACGGTGAAGTCGAAACTCTTGGTGGTTCCAGTGTTGCCCTCATAGGCATTGTCAGGTGGTGACACCGACACATAACTGTAGGCCCCTGAGAAGCTGGCAACCGCCGAAGTGAGAATGTAGAGAGCGGCTGGAACAGGGGGTGGAATGCTCTCGGGATATTCCAGGCCCACGAGACCAGGGACTTCCTTGAGCTGGATTTGAAGCTCCTGAACGACACCACCACCGCCCTCGTGAACATCAGGGATATCGATCGGGGTTTGGAACCGTACCTTGAGGAAACCCCAGACAGGGTGTTCATACCAGAAACTCTTGTGGGTCTGGTGCCGGAGGTAGAAATCTTCTAGGCGCTTCATGTTCAACCCTGGCCACGTATAGTCATCGATGGTTTTGCCATCGGACTCTACGAAGTAGGTCATACCTTTGAAGGTAAGGTTGAACTCCCTCGAAGGAGGTGCCTCTGGGACAGCAGCGAAGACCCACCCACGACCGAACTGGACCTTGGCTCCAGTCTCAGGATACTTGGTCCGGCACTTATGGAAGGGAAAGTTGAAGACTTCCATTTAGCGAACCGCCTGATGAATGAGTTTCTTGGTGACACCACCACGAGCGATGTCATTGCCGATGATTGCGATGATGTCGTTGGCACTCGGCGGCGGCACCTGATCCTGCCCTACCGCGTAGACGTTCACGGGTGCTGGAGCGGGAGGGACTACGATGGCCGGGATAGGGTTATTGCTCAGGGCGGCAGCGCCTTTCTGATTGATCTCTCCCATCTTCTTGTCACCGATGGACTTCGCTGCCGAGGAGTTGACCACCCACTCATCAGGAGCTAGGTAGGCGCTCACATTGTCACGGGTCTTTAGGCTACCAGGGACTTTACCACCGCCGGCCATTCGGATCTTGCCACCATTCCAACGAGGCTGGCCGTTCTGCAGGATGGCGGTAGCCGCTTGGGTAGTTCCACCACCTCCCCCACCGATTGAGCCGATGAGGAGACCGATCAAGGCATTCGCCGCTTGTTGGGCAGCAATCTGGATCAAAGTATCGATGACGTTCTTACCGAAATCCTTGAACGCCTCACCCATCGATTTCGTGCCGGTGACCACATCAGTGAATGCACCAGCAAGGTTATCCCTGACCGATCCAGCGATGGTAACCATCGTCTTCTCGATCTTGACGGCAGCACTGTCGAATAGACCTTCCTGACGAGCGAACTCATCGAGGCCACCCTTGATCGCTTGCCCAGCGGTCAGTTCCTTGGTCTCAGCTAGGCGGGCGTTATACTCAGACTGAGCATCGGTGGTCTTTTGAATAGCCTCAGTGACCTGCTCCTGAGACTTCTCGATGGTGGTGTTTAATGCCTCGGCTTCACGGCCCGCCTTATCCCGCAGGGCCAGAAGCTCGTCGCCCTTTTCCTTGGTGCCGTTGAAGCTTTGAGCTTCTGCGTTGAGTTGATTGAACTCTGCCAGCTTCTTCTCGTACTCAAGCTGTGCTTCCGCACGAACCTTCGTGAGGGCAAGCAGTCGTTCATTCTCAATTTGTGCTACCTCCTTCAGTCGCTGGGTTTCAATCAGTTCCTGTTGCTTGGCTGCCTCAGTCCTCTGGCTATCGGTGATCTTCCCCTGGTTGCGGAGGAGATCGTAGGAGCCGATTCGAAACTGGCTCTGCTGTGAAGGTTGACCGGCGCGGAAGAGTTCTCGATCCTTGGCCTGATTGACCTGATCGAGGGCGTCCTTCGTGGCCCTGTTTTCGTTATCGCGGAAAGGCTTGAACTCGTACTTGGCACGAGTAGGACGGTTAGCCGCTTGAGTGTCACGATGATTGACCTCATCGATCGCTGCCTGGGTCTGCGCCCGAATGTTGGCCTTGGCCCTCTCCTGTAGATTGGTCGGGGCGTCCAAAAGATCCTTGTTGGTCTTCAGCGCCTCTAGCTCAAGCTCTTCCTTGCGCTTGATTCTGGCGATGATGTCCTTCTTCAGGGCCTCACGCTTCTTTCCATCCTTGGTGCTCGACAGGATCTTCTCGCGAATGGCGATCTCGTCGTTGAGGGTCTGGATGTCCAGGTCGTTGACCTTCTCGCGGGCGTCCTGGTTCTCCTTGATGACGGCTTCATACTTGGCGGTCATCTGAACACGGGCTGACTTCAACCGGTTGTCGTAGACCGTGTGGAAGTCTTTGAGCTCATCAGGATTCAGATCGTCGACGATGCCCTTGATCACACCAGCGAGTACCCTGCCCGCCTGTTCCTTGATCTCCTTGGCAATCTGGTCACGCTGGGTGCTGTCCTTCACACCCTTGAGGCGCTTCTCCGTCTCCGTCTGGGTGAAGGTCTCGCTGTACGCGAAGGCAGATTCGACCTGAGGCCCGACCTTCTTGATGAGGTTCTGCTGGCTCTGCTGTGCCGTCAGTCTACCTACGGTGAGCTCGTTGGCCTTCTGCTGCGACAGAGCACCACGGAGCTGATCGAGAACCTTGACCAGATCCTCGCGGACCTTGCGATCTTCCTCAGTACCGCCTTGCTCGTTGGTGACATCACGGATGGCAGCCGTGACCTCTTCCAGGCTCTTGGAGTCCAGGGCGACGAGACCCTTTTGAACCGCAGGTGACTGAGGCTTGATCCCAACTTCATCCTGCACACCAGGAAGGTCCGGGTTGGGGGCGTACTGACGGAGGTTATGATCGGTGATGAACTTCTCACGACCCGGAGATGAGAACTTCTGGTTAATGACGGCGTTCTGGGCGTCGATCGCCTGTTTGGTCTGATCGATCAGATCACCAAGGTGGGTAACAATCGGGGTCTGCAAGGTAGTGAGTAGGTTCAGATACGCTTGCTGAAGACCTTCAAAGGTCGCCGGCAATCCCTCCATCGTAAACCCGAGATCCCCGAAGCGCTGCTGCGCCGTTGCGATCTCGGTGTTCAGTTCCCCCTGGTCACGACGGAGGAAATTGGCTCGCTCAGTGACCTGCGTCAGACCATCCTTGACCGAGCTCATCGCCTGACGGGCGCTGTCGAACTTATCCCTGGCCTCGTTCAGTCGGGTGGAGACCTTAGCCAGATTGGATTCTGCACCCTGGGTCTCATCACCCAGCAACCCGAATGCACCAGTCAGAAGGGTGACTGCTGCCACCAGAGCGCCTACAGCGACCGCTACGATGCCTCCGGTAGAGAGCGTGGCGAACAGTGCGGAGATCCCGCCCCCGGCAGCCACGACGCCCCGTAGGCCCGTAATGAGGCTGCCAATCGCAGTCGAGAGCCCAAGCATACGAACAAGGGCGGCTGCAGCCCCTCCAGCAACCACGGAGAGGAGCACGGTGCCCAAGAGCTTACCAGCGGTGCTCAAATCGCCGAAGCTGCTGATCAGGCTCGTAGAGCCATCCAGGGCCTTCTTCAGAGCGATGACGAGACCAGAGGTGATCTCGCTCGATGCAATCCCGGCCGCGTTGGCAAACTTACCGAACTTGACGGACAAGCTTTCCATCTGGACCGCGTTGGCGGCAGTGGCTGCACTGGTGTACAGGAGTTCCTGCTGCAAGGAGTCGATGTCGGAAGTGCCCTTGGATACGGCAGCGAAAAAAGCGGCGGCTCGAACGTCGAGGGCCTGCATCGCATCAGCGGTGCTGAACCCAATCGCGTTGAGGTTTTTCAAAACACCGTTGAAGCCGTTGGCCTTCACATCGATCGTATCGAGGCCGGCGCCGAGGTGCTTCAACTGCGCCTGAAGCTTCTCAGATGGGTTCTCGAACTCAGTGAGGAGCTGACGGAAGCCGGTGCCTAGTGTGGAGCCCGAACGGATACCAGCATCCGAAGCCTGACCAAGAACGGCGGTCAGTTCGGTGAAGGTCACCCCAGCATCAGCAGCGATGTTACCGGCGTACTGGACACCGAGGGCCAGCTTGTCGACGGACAGCTTGGTTAGGTTCAGCGCGCCAGTCGTGATATCAGCGACGTTGCCCATCTCCTGGGCACGAAGATTAAAGACGGTGACAACGGACGATGCGAGGTCGACCGACTCAGCCAGGGTGGATCCCGAGGCCGTGGCCAGCAGAGTGACTGCCCCGATCGAGTCCTGGATGTCTTTGACGGAGAAGCCAGCCTGCGACAGGGTCACCGCTGCGTCAGCGATCTCAACCGCACTGAACTTCGTCGACTTCGAGACTTCGATGATGGTCCCGGAGAGGGACTTCATCTCCTCATCGGTGGCGGCAGAAATCGCCTGGAGCTGAGTGAAGCTCTTATCCAAATCGACGATGAAAGCACCTAGGCCACGGAGCCCGTTGAACAGTGCACCGATTACCTGATACTGTGCCAGTAGTCTGGTCTGGAGCTTGAAGAGAGCAGCACCACCGTCGCCTACGGCGATGTCGTAGCGACGAGCACGGGCCTTGTCGTCAGCTTCCTTCAACCCCTTCGGTGAGGCAGCGTACGCTTTGGCTGCAGCTCGACCCTCAGCCTTTACTCGATCTTCCTCGATCTTGATGCTGTTGAGCTGAAGTCTGATCTTATTGCGAAGGCGTTTCTCGTCGGCCGCTTCCAGGGCTTTGGCATCAGCCAGTTCCTTCTTGAGACGACGCTCCTCGATCTTCAGGCTCTCAAGCTGGTAGCGGATCTTCTTCTGGAATGCGGCGTCTTCAGCAGCAGCCAGGATCTTCTGGTTCTTGAAGTCGTCAAGAGCGGAGCGGACCTTCAAGCGATCCAGGTAGTTCTGGTTCTTGATAGCCTGATTGGCGCGCTCATTCTCGGCGTTGATGCCATCTTTGCCGTCAGTGAGAGCGGACTTGACCTGCAGACGGTTGAGGTAACTCTGGTTTGAGTTGACCAATTTCTCACGGGCGACATGCTCCGCGAAGCCGGATCTACCCTCAGCCAGGGCTGAGCGAGCTCGAACGCCTTCAAGGTACTTGGCATTGACCACAGCCTGTTTCTGGTTCGCATTCATGCGCTCCAGAATGGCGTTGGAGTTGGTCAGGCGCTCATTGGCCTTCGCTACCGCAGAGGTGTACTCACCGCCACTCTGCTGAAGAGCCTTGGTGAGATTGAGCTCACGCTGTGTGATGACCGCTCGCTGTTGCGCGAGACGATTGCCCTTGTTGACCTCGCTCGTCTGAAGGGCCAGGATGTTGAGAACATCCTTACCACCCTTGATCTGATCACGAATGAAGGCCGACTGCTGCTTCGCGATTTGAGCAAACTGGCCCTCAGGCGTTGCCTTGGCCTGAGCACCCTGCCCCCGGATCCGGGCGTTGATGGCAGAGGCATCCTGCCCACCTGAGGACAGGGAACGGATGGCCTGTTGGAAAGCCTTGCCGTTCTGAGGGATCTTACCGAAGGCCCCTGAGATCGCAGCGCCCAGCTTCTCAGCGTCAGTAGTCGCAGCACGAATGGTGTCTGCGAACTTCTTCATGTCTCGGAATGCGTTACCGAGATCTACGCCAACTGGGACGTCGATTTCACCGGGGCCGGTGGGCATTTAGGAAATCATCTGCGCTGGGAAGAGAACTGACTGCAGAGCCATCTTTACTTCTTTTTCATTCTTGGGCTGCAACACCGTTGATGGATCAGGAGAGTTATTCTTGGGCTTCCCTCCTAGTGCCTGACTGACGACGAGGATCAGGTTCTCGTAATCCTGTACCGCTCTGACTTGTTCCTCCTGAAACCTCATCTTGGTTTTGAACCGTAGGTCCTCCAGACTATAGGACCATTTGAGCTCGTTGAGTCTGGAGGGTACGGTGTCAAATGCCCAACACCACGCGTCAGGCTGGGAGAGGCTTCTTAGCCAGGAGTTGAGGGTGTCAGGACCTTGAGAACTTTTTCGTTCTTCTGATTGATCTTGTGCAGCTTGGTCGCCTGAGAGATAAAAAAATCCAGGACGTGCTCTTCCGCCCAAGCGAGAAGGTCCACGATTACCGCAGGTGCAACCTGCATGTTCTCCAGCTTGTTCCGCTCGTCGCTCAGAAGCATGCCGGTCTTGCTGCGGACCTGCACCAAGGCGTCCAGAAAGTCGTCGCGGATATCGTGGAGGAAAGGAAGCTGCACAATGACGTCAGGGTCCTTGACGATCCTGACCAGGGTGTTGAGCAAACCGAAGGACATGAAGACCTCGATCGTGGATCCGTCAAGAGTCTTCAGAGTATAATTGGCGTCGGCCATGAAATAGTCCAATAGACGTGGAAAGGCATCCTCGTAATATGATCACGAGGATGCCTTTGTGCAAGTAGAGATTGTCGTTTAGTGGTAGACTTTAGAAGTCAGAGAAGAGTGCGACGGAGCCCTTGCCCTGGAACAGGGAGTAGAAGGTATCAGTCGCGACTAGATCGTAAGGAGTCAGCTCATACGGCATATTACCAAAATTATCAGTCGTCGAACCGACAGTAAAGCCTTTTGTAATTCTGACCTTGGGGAGGAGCAGGATGATGGGCTGACCACCCTCTGGGAGCGGACAAACGACCTTAGCTGCAAAATACGGCTGCGAAGTCTTACTTCCTACGTCGATACGATTAACCTTAGTAACCCGGTCCCCGACAGAGAAGTCATTGTCAGTATCAACCGCCGTACCAGCAGTTAACGTAATTGTGACCTGATCCGTGGAAAAAATTCCTGCAGAAGCCGCCTGCCCCACATGCACCAAATCACCCGCATTTCCGCGCTGAATTATAATCCAGTCGTCCTGCGCGATATTCGGATCAACAGCGGCGTCAGCTACAACCGAAGTACCGCCTGAGGTCAACGCCGTCTTAAGCGTCAGCGCCGTATAATCGCTGGTCGCCGGGGCTTCAAGACCAAGAGCATATGACAACGTCCGACTGTTATATTCATACACCTCGCAACTCGCACGAATCGGGTTGCCAGTGAGGGTTGAGTAAACAATCGTGTTCTGCACGCCCTGCGTTAGATCTGTATAGGTAGGCTCAGCCGAAATCTGGAAATTCTTACAGAGTCCGATCGAGTGATCACTTGGATTGAGATTAAACAAATCTGCGACCGGACCAATCATTACGGTTGCGGACGCGAGCATAAAGGCAGACGTTTTGGCTTCACCGGCCATCTTATTATTCTTCCTTAAATAATGGCGTGTCAGTAGTTGTTAAGTGGAGTATGATGTACTATATTAAAAGGGATGCATATTGCCGTATTGTGAAGTGAAGAATGAAGAAGAGTGACGACAAATTCCGTCAGACTGTGTATCTCAGCCCAGAGCTCAAGCTTATGGTAGCTCAGAGGGCCAAGATAAACAAAAGAAGCTTCAGCTCCGAAGCTGTGGCCCTCATTGAAGAGGGCATCGATTCCAGCGTGCGTATGGACCTAGCTGTCATTGAAGCGATGAAGAACGGTACGATCAAGATCTAAGGAAACGTGTGAACGTAGGTCTCGGGATCGAACTTGTTTGACTTCTGTCTATTTTCTATCTTTGGGATGGCTTTCAGGTTCCATGGAACATGAAGACCACATACTAGTTTATGATTCAAGGGTATTTCGTGATCTACCTCATATCCCTTGGGACAGTTATCGTAGATGACAGTCAGAGCCTTAGTATCAACCCAAACAGGTTGAGCATCTAATTTCTTGGCTCGCCTAGTAGCCTTGTAGTCACGCCACCTTTCCCGATTGAGTTGATAGTCTCTTCTAGCTCGTAGCCGATTATACTCCCGGAGAGTTTGCTTAGATTTCTCTTTATATGTTATCACCTTATCAGGATTGGCATCTATCCACCGTCTAACTGTTGCTATATATGCTTCCTTGTTCTTTTCATAAGACTTTTTCTGTCCCTTGAGGCGATGCTCGGGATTTCTTCTATACCGCTCGCGATCCTTTGCTCTAGCCCTCTCTATATTATTTTCTCTACTAACTCTTTGGTTCCTTACATCACACTCGACGCAGGCCCCTCCAGCCACATATCTCTCAGACACGTGCCCAGATCTACACGGTTTGCCCGTGTAGTACCTCTTCAACCCCTTCTCCCGAGCCTCTTCCCTACTAATCAGATCCATCATCAATCCAACGGTTGGTTCAAATCCAACTCTTCAGTTAGTTCCTAATCTCAATCCAACAACTATTCATTATACAATCACGAACCAGAATTCGGGTTCAAAAGCATCGTAACGCTAATCATCTGGAAGGCTCTGAGTTCGTCGCGCGACACCGGGGTGAGATATGTCCCATCTGTGATCACCATCCAGGATAGCGCCTCAGCAGTCTCGGCATCGTAGTATACGAGCTTCTTTTCAGGCTGCAGTTCCTCGTACATCCGAGCCATCACCTCCATGTGCCGCAGCAGGTTGGCGTCCTCTGCCAAGGTCACTGTGAAGCCTAGGTTGATGGTATGGATCTTTTCCTCGACGGTGACAGAGAGACCATTGATCCCAAGGTAGTCAACCAACTGCAGTTCGTGGATATTGGAATGTGCATCCAAATTCAGGAAGGTCATGTTCGAGCTCAATCCCAGTCCACGATATTCCGTGATCCTCTGCTGAGCAAACTTAACTACACTACCGAATATGTTCTTAATGATCACTAACTTCTCCGCGCCGAGATCTTCGTCCGGCGTTCTATTTCTCTACCAATAGCGTTCGGGATCACCTGCCCAACCATGTAGGCGATGGCAGGCTGCACCAATGGGCGATGATGGCTCTTATTATAAGGAAATCCAGCGAGCTTCTTACCTACATCGGATCCAAAGGCAGCCTTCTCAAGCTTGGCATCAGGATCGAATTTCCCCTCCAGCGCCGCTTGGAGATACGGTGCGATTCGCTTGAAGATCGAGAATCTGAGCACTCCCAAAAGCTTCCTGAAATCAGTCTTGCTGCTGGCGGCGTTCGGCGCTACCTTCTCAAAGTAGTTGACCTGAGTATTGCCGAGGGTGCTTCGATAATCAGCCGTCTTGAAGTAGTCACGAAGCTCACCAGTCTGAACAAAGAACCGACTGATGTTATCGATGTCGATCTTACCCTTCTTGGCGAGCTCGGCTTTCCTGGCAATCGTTGCCTTGCTCAGAGGGAGCCACGTAACACCATGGAACTTCGTCTTCACATTCCCAGGCCGCAGTTGTTGAGCAACCAGGGCCTGACCAGAACTTAGGTTCTTGATGTTAAGAACATAGGGGTTGCCAGTCGACTTACCACCCATGAGAGATACGATCAGCGGGAACAACCGAGCTGCCTGCTTACCGATAATTATGTCCATATCGGTAGCAAACTTCTTCAGGTAGCCAGCTCGGACCTGAACAGCCCCCTTCTTAACGACCTGATCGAGAACCTGTTGGATGAACTTATTGGCTGAAAACGTGGACTTTCTAGCCATCAGCGGAGCTCTGGCAACTCATGCACGTAAGAATCTGGGTCAAACTTGTTCGACTTGATTTGGTTTTCTCTCGCGGGCAGCACTTTCAAATTCGCTGGAACATGAAGACCACAAACTAACGGGTGAGCCAGAGGAATATCATGATCCACATGGTACCCATCCGGGCAAGTTTTGTATATTTCCCTTAACGCAGATTTATCAACCCAGTCAGGACAAGCGTTAAACATCCTGGCACGACGAATAGCTTTATGCTTAACCCCTTGTTCAGGATAACGTCGCCTAGTCGTCCTTCTATACTCCGCAATTCGCCCACGATTCTGCTTTACCCAGGCAGCCTGAAGTTCCTTCAGACGCTCAGATATCTCTGGCCGGTTTCTATATTCTCTGTCGTACTCGGCTTTCTTTTTCCGATCTAATCTTGATTTATTCAGTCGATACCAAGCCCGACTTCTCTCCCGGTGTAACTCAGGATTTCTTAAATATCTAGCACTAGACGTCTGAGATTTGTGGTCCTTATTATTCTCATACCACGTTTTGTTGTACTCGCTAACTTTCACTTTATTTTTTAAGCGCCATTCCACACAGCGGATGCGAGCACACTCACCACATTCAATCCTCCCATTTTTACGAAGTCGCCAATCAGAGATGTGCCCTTTCACGCAGGGAGTACCCGGAAAGAATGAATTCAAACCAAGAGTAATCGCCTCGGCTTTAGTGATAATGTTCATTGAATCGTCGCTATAGTGAGACCAAGCTGAATAGTAGATCGTATGACTTGTCTGGCGTCTATACGATCCCCCTCCTGAAGCTCTGAAGCTGTGATACAAGTCAAGGCTTCTTGGTGTAAATGTGTTGCACGACCAATATCTTCTCTAGCTGGGTATTCTATAGCAGCCCAGACCGTCCCGAGATCGTTGGTTGAGGACTCCTTCTCCAGGCCCGTCAGAGTGTCCGTCGTTTTGTACTGACGGCTCCAGGCAACCTGGGTGTTCATCTCGAAGAGCCTGTGGGTCCGGTACAGAATCGAAGCACCATACTCTGCGTAGGTGGAGGCCCCTACCGCGTAGATCTCCCCTGCCCTGGAGGTGATCACATCGCGGAGCTGGACGATGCAGTCACGCTTGACCGTGAGGAGCCGGCGGTTCTCAACCCACAGAAATGCAGGAGGCTCGCGATCGAGTGGAGTTTCCAGCACCCCCTTGAACGTTCGATCGTTCGAGAGGATGGTGAAGACAGAGTCGAAGCGGGCACCACACGATTCCAGGCTGGGCATCAGACCCCCGTAATCGGATCGGCCTGAGTGCTGAGTACAAGGAGTACTGGTACCGCAGTCTCCACGCTACCGATAACACCCAACAGATCACTATACATTCCGCTAATGTAGGTATAGAGCCGATCAAGGTTGAGTTTGGTTAGACGGGCGTAGGTCTTCGTGCCGTTGCTCTCTGACTGGGCGACGCGGAGCTCCAGAGACGGGAAGACGTTCAACGCGGCCCGACACATCACGAGATCGTTGGCCTTGATCGCATCCGTGGTGGTGGAACTGAATGCGGTCGCAAGAGCTTCCGCTCCCGCAGCGTCCTGGGCTTCCATATAGGCCCGATGGAGATCGATGTCGGAGTCAGGGAGCTCGCTGGCGTTGACCCCCAGGAAGGCTCGAACGTCATCAGGAGTGAGCCAGTGCCTGGGGAACTGCACCAGTCGCACGATCTGAGTGAGCGTCCTGGTGATTGCCGCCTTCTGATAACTGACTACGATGGTACGTGTCTCGACCTGACCGTCGATTGCAGTGTCGGCTAGGACGATGTTGGTATAGGTATCCGTGACACCAAGATCAATCTCAACGTCGGTATAGTCTGGATCCAGGGTACCGTTGTTCAAACGGATCGAGTAAGTCGCAGTGTTGGCATCCGGGATGGTGGGATTACCACTGGAATCCAGGAAGACGAAGTTGACGGTGACGCTGGTGCCCTGGACCCCGTAGATCACTTAGCGGACTTCCTACGGGGTGAAGGTGCAGGTGTAGGGACTAGGAAGCTGGCTTTGAAGGACTCGATGGCCAACTCCTTATCCTTACCGCTCTCGATCCAGAAAGCTACGAACTCGTTGTCTGTCGCTTCATCTGGCAGATCAGTGGCTAGGATCCGACACTGCTTTACAGCGACTTGTCGCTGAACAAAGTCGCTGTTCTCGACGACGGTAGGACGCAAACGATGAATAGTACCGGCGTGATTAGGAAGCATAAGCGACCATGCGCCTGTGGTTTCAACAATGATCATTGTATATTCCAAAAGAAAACCCTCTCCAGAATATGGTGTCTGGAGAGGGTTAAGTCAAATCGCACGTTTCTTATTGTTTATTCCGAGTAGTCAAACACCTGACGGGTATTTGGCCAAACAATCCGGTAGCCAACGTTCTGGCTCAGGGTATACGTGACCGTCTGGTTCTGCACCGAACGCTCATTCTCAGAGATCGAGCTGTTAGCCTCGACCAACTCTTCCAGGGTGTCGGCCTTAGACATGCCAAGAATCTTACCGGCAGTCATGGTCGAAGACACAGCGAAATTAATCGAACCACTCAGGAGAGTAGGCTGACCAATCGAGAAACCAGAACCCGCCAGATTATCCGCCTCACTACGATTAGCAGTCGTCGACGGCGTGAACAGGAGGAGCCATTGCAGGTAGGCGTTCCAATCCCCTACGACAGTGTCAATCGCGTAACCAGCCCTAGCACGATCAACGAACCACATCAGAAGCGCCGTACGGTTCAGGGAACCAGTCGTGGCACCGGTCACATAGGCAGTCTGATTAACCTCGGTGGCAGCACTGTTGACACCGTCGCCATTGATCAGCAGGGAGGTGGCAACACCAACCTTCGAGATCTCCAACTCACGCGCAATGCGAGCCGCGTAGGGTTTCAGAAGATCGATACCAGCACGACGCTCAAACTCGTAGGTCGTGCGCAGGGCCGAACCGTGCTTCCAGATCTCAACAGTGTTCTGCGAGGTACGGATCGAGCGGGTCGGGAACCGAGCGCCCTCAGAGACCTTCTGCGTGTGGCTGTAATCAGCCTGAGCATCGTCAACGACAGTGCTGATCATCTGCACACCATTGATGGTGCGCGAGCTACCAATCAAAGGCTCAATGCGCTCAAGCTGGTCCTGCTTGTACGACCACTTGACCATGTCGTCGATAACCTCGGGGAACATCGCCCGAGTACCAGGATAGGTCTGAAAGGTCTCAGCAGCAGCCTCCATAACAATGCCGCGTTCAAAATCGTTCTTGAAAGGCAGGTTCAGGTAGGCCAGGGCCGCCGTGTAGCCATTGACGAGCTTACCCTCGTCGTCAGCATAGCGGGTCTTATCCTCAGCAGCATTGGCATCAATCGCGAGAGTCAGAAAATCACGAAGGCCGAGGCCATACGAAGAAGCCTGCATCAGCAGCTTCTCACCAGCCTCGCGAGAAGCACCGGGGCTCTTATTCAGAAGGTCACCCAGAAGAGCCTCAGGCGACACACGGTTACGAGCGAGTTCCAGGAGAGAGCGGGTCATTTCTTACGAGACCTTCACGACGACAGCGAAACCAGTGGAAATGGCAGTCACTCGGTTAATGGAATAATCAGGAGCAGCAGCAGCCGAGACCACGCGGGCCTTGACCTCACCAGAGCCGGCACCCACGACAGTGGAGCCAACTACGACAGCCTCGGCACCAGTCAGGCCCGTCTTGACCGGAAGGAGATCCGCAAAGTGCAGAGCGACGGTGCCGATCAGGACACCTTCCTGCGTACGCGGCTCCACCACCTCAAGACGACCGATGATCTGCGAGTCATCGATAGCGAGCTTCACCTTATTGTCGCCGCTGGTGTCGACCGAGACGGCCTTACCGACATCCGCAGTGGTAATGCCAGCCGCGAGGTTCATCGCGAACTGGTAGTCTTCGAAATGATACCCCCTCATCGAGGGAGCGTTGCCAATACCAGCCATTTAATTACTTGCCCTTTTTAGAACTGAAAGCGCCGGCGTTCCCGGTCTTCTTGGTTACAACGGTCTCAACATTAGCACTCTGGGAAATACCCCCCAGCGGGATAGCAACACGGAGCTTGTCCCGACCACCCGTGATAAAGGTCACGATCTTGGTGACGTCCGTCTCAGCTTCGTCAAAGGTAGCCCCGATCATGGGAGCGATCATCTTGGCCTCAGCGATCAGATGGGCCATCGCCGGATCGAGCTGTGCCTGCAACGCGACGGTATCAGCGGGGACCTCAACGATCTTGCTCTCGGCTTCGGCAAGGTCTGCCTCGGCAGTGACCAACTTGGCCTCAAGTTCTGCGACCTTGGCATCTGCCAAGGCCAGCTTCGTGACCGTATCGGTCAACTTGTCAACGAGTTCTTTAAGATCCATCGGATCAATCTTACCCAGTTCAGAAGTGGAAAGGTTAGCGAGTAGGAAATTAGGATCGACACCAGAGGCAGCGAGACGATGATCTTGAGCGAATACACTGGTCTTACCGGACTGGATCCGGGCCTTCTGCGCACCACCCGAGTTGACTAGGCTGAGCTCGAACCACCGGTCCAAGCCGATCAACTTAGCGTGGGTATTGCCCTCACCGAGGATGTGCCCTTGATCACAAACGCCGCCGTAAATATTATCGAGGGTGGCGTCTGTACCTAGGTAGTCGAAGCCGCAGTCACTACAAAGAATCTTGTTGGAAACAAACGATACGCTTACTTGATCAACTGTGCCGGTATCAATTAGATCGATAGCTTGGGCTGCGGACCTCGGTAGAAAGAACAAAGCTCGGAGCTCTGGGGCTCCATTGATATTCACCACTGAACCGGTGAAGACACGACCAATATTCAAACCATCAGCAGAGTGCATGACGTGGAGGGGAACACTCTCTCCGTTGACCTGACTGGCCATGGAGTGGAGGATATCCTCCGAAGCTACCGCTTTGTTGTACAGAGGATGCCTCTTACGAAGAGGCAGGGTATTAAATGCGGAGGCTTCGTAGACGACCAACTCATCAGTGGAGACGTCGGGTCCAACTGCTTTCTGTAGCTTGGCAAGAATTTCCGGCGTCTTAGTGATTTGTTTCATCTAGGATAGGATGTAATATTCCGATGTGAATAATGCAAGATGTAAGCGTGAATTATAATGGTGTTAGAAGGTATCAATGCGGCGCCGCATTGTCCACGGGGTGCGTTACCTTGTAATTTCCATGATCGCGCCAACTGAATTGACGTTGCCAGCTGATGAGTACGCGTAACTCTGGTTAGCAGCGAATGTGGTAGCAATTTCTTGGCGAGCAGTGCCGCCTGCCGTTTCCTGCAACTCCAACATACCTGTTGGTGGATCAATAGCCACCGTACCCTGGACATGCAGGAATGTCGCCACAAGGCTGGTAGAGGCTGGTGCTGTCGCTAAAGTCAGCGTTGGACTGCCGGTGATAGAGGTGGCGTTGCCGAAATTGGTAGGTGTGGCAGCCCCTAGCACCTCGATGATCGTGATCAAGACTGCATTCGCGCTTGCAGATGTAACTTGCACTGTCATCGCTACCGGCGAAGCACCTGCCTGCGCCTCCCAGCACATCAGCAGCTGATAAGGATCAAGTGCAGGAGAATGTGGTACACTAAATAAGTTCGTGTAAGTTAAAGGTGAGCCAAGATTGTCTGTAATCGTGGCAGCGTTTGGCAACGATCCATTTCTGCGGATCGTTGCAAACACATATATTTTAGCGTTGGCGGTTGGTGTAAAACTTGAGCTTGTGGCCGGGCTGGTAGCTGCCACGACCTGAGCCTTGTAGGCGACAGTCAATGATCCGGCAGCCGCTATAAGGCCAGCGCGCACCATACTCACGACACGATCGCCGCTACGCCCTTGGCGATACGCACCTTGCTGTTTGCCGTGAAGACGGTGGCTACTTCACCGTCAGCCAAAGTGACGTTGTTGGCGCCGGGTCCATCTAGTGTAACGGCAAAGCCGTCAGCTACGATCTCGCATTCAAAAAAGCCAAGCGTTGCTGCGCTTGGAATCGTGATTGTCCGACCCGTTGCCGTAACGACGATCCGACACAGGTTATGCGCGGCTGTCAGCGTCAAGCTGACAGCTGTATCGATCTCGGCGCCAGCTGCCGGCGTACCACTGACCACACGCCAGATGCTGCTGCCGATGTGGTATTCCCAATCTACGAACCCGTATTGTGGAATGACGTAATCCACACCTCCAGGCGTCGCTAAGTTGCCGACGCCATGCTTGAACGTCATCTGGTGCAGGCAAAAAGTGCGAACGCGCTCGTAGGGTAACGGATTGGTCTTAGTGAAAGTGCTGACATCATCCGGCAATCCACCGGCGCCTGTCAGCCGTATTTCGTTGGCGTTGAAGAGTACCGCGCCGCCAGCTGTGACCGTCGGGCTGTTCTGCCGCTGCAACAGCCGGGCGCCGTTGTAGCCGAAGTATGTGCCTGAAAATCGTGATACCGTAAGCGTCGTTGATAGCAAGCTATCGGACTGGCTGCTGATCGTACCATCGAGCCAACGCAGGTGATCCAGATTGATGATGCTTGTTGACGGATATGTGAGGTTCCATTCCGAGGTGTCTACCAGATCGAACCCACGAATGGCCGGCATCAGCGTATCGGTGGTTCCCGTGTATTCTGTCTCGAACAGCGGGTTGTCGATGCACGGGATAACGATTTTCAGCCCGTGGACGTAGAGGCAGTCGGCCGAGAGTCGGATTAGTGACCGGCCGCGAATGCTATGCCCGGTAATCTCGATATCACGGATGGTGACGCCGGCATCCGGCTGAAACAGGTAATTCGGCCAATCTTCCGAGCCGCCCGATGCACCCTCAACCACAAAAGCGCAGGTAACGTGGCGTAGCCTGCCGCTAGAGCGCAGCGTTACACCAGGATAGCCTGCGCCGGACTGGCGGACATAAGCCATCCCGCCGAACGTCTTCACGTCATCAAGGAGGATGCCTGGGCCGGTGCCAACGGTGGTGCCACCGAGGATGCTGGTAGTGCGGCAAAACTCAGTGTTGCTGAGCCAAGTACCGTTAAAGCTCTGCGGGACGCCAGGGTCGGGGTTGAGGACAGTGGTATAATCCGACGTCATGGAAAACAGGTTGCGCGCGGTGAAAATCGCCGCGTAGGCATCCGCAAAGCCTGTGCCATTATAGCCGTTGCGAAATTCACACCTGTCAAACGAAGTGCTCTCTGAGGCATAGTCGTACAGACCTGCCAGCGAAAACATGCCGTTGGTGCCAACGCCACTAAACAGATGCTCGCCGCAACCAGCCACGTTGCTAGCCAGACCGTGTGAAACAAATATCCCTACGCTGGGGATGTTGTTCTCGTCGCCGTAGACCTCAAAGTCGCGGAAAATTCCGAACCTCGATTGATACAGATCGAGAGCAGCCTTGCCAGTCGCTCGCGAAATGATGACGGTTCCAGGCGTCCCGATGATGCCCCATTTGCGGAAGCGATTGATCGCCGTCGCGTTGATCGAGCCAGTGCAGAGATAAATTCCGGACAGGCGGATTGTGTAGCTCTTGCCGCCCATCAGGCGATAGGTCTGCGCGAAGCCAGTTTGGCTGCTATACTTTGCACGGAGAAAATCGAACGCGGCGTTGAAGGCCGCAGTGCTATCCGTAGCACCTGTTGGGTCGGCGCCGAAATCGTCGACGGAGATCCACTCTGAGTTTATACTTGCTTGCGTTCTCTGAGCTGTGCCACGGGTCTGGCGGACCCCGCTCGCTGCCACAGGGGTATTGCCAGCGACAAGACTGCTGGCAGTCGGAAGCAAACTCTGTGGGATCTTGCCAGTCCCACGTGATTTGCTCTCAACCGTGAACATGGCATCCGAGGGGACGTCATCCCACTCCAGGCCAGCTTGCTCACGGTTGATTTGCGTAAGGTTAGCCATTACGCCCTGATGACCGTGTAGGAAATCTGAGCATCATTCGAAGTGTTGGCTGCAGAGAGTTCGAAGGTGATGGTATCGGTCGACGGCACAGCGCGGACCAGATAGGCGGCCTGGGTAGGCTTGACCCGGATGGTGGCGATAACGTCGTCTGTAGCCAGAACACCCGAGACGGTGACAGCCAGCGTAGCGCCAGACCCGCTCCAGGTGACACGACCGTAGTAGGGGCGACGGGCCGTGAATTCCCCGGCAACGAAGGCCGTGGTGGCGATCCTGGTGCTGCTGTTCCCGGTTGACTGGGTAACCGCTGTGGCATTTCCGGTCAGGGCCGGGGCAGCTAGAGGTGCCTTCAGGGCCAGGGCACTGGCGACGTCGATATCGATCTGGGTGGCCAACGTTGCGTTGTTGACGTAGCCCGTGCCACGGGTGGCGGACTGCATCGTGTGGATGGCATCCGAAGGGACATCATCCCAAAGACCACCAGCCTGTTCCGCAGTGAGAGTGGTGAGGTTGGTCATTTTTTATTAATCAACTATGAGTTTGAAAGTACGGGCTGCGGCTTCATTGCCGGCTGTGCCGGTGTTGGTGGAACAAGTACGAATCTGGAAATACCGACAGGAGCGGAAGTTATCGACACCAAGTTCGAGACTGCGTGAAGCTAGAACAGGCGGAACGATCAGCGCGCCGGCCTTGTCGTAGCTGAGGACCATCGCGTCGTCAGTCTCTCCCTGGAGGAAGACGAGGTAGGTGGCGGTCAGCGCGGCAGGAGTAATAATTCGAACGGCCTGATAGCCCTGGAGATCGACAATGTTACTAACACTGGCGCCACTGGCTACAACTAGATCAAAACTGGAAACTGGTTTATGTCGGGCCATTACAACTCCTAGATGGTGGTGTACGGTATATTAGGCAACCGCATTATTTTGCTTTAGGTTTTGGTCTCGATGCTGGTTTCTTGACCGTATTGCTCTTGGCGGACTTTGAGTTTGGACTAGCAACCGAACGACCTAATGGATCCGCATTTGGGGTAACCCCGGTGGCATCAACCGAGGCATTCTGAGGAGCCATGAAGCCTGTACCTGAGAGCGGAGGCTGGCTCTCCAAAGGTAGGCGACCCCACATTTCAAGAGCGTATTCTTCGTCAGAGATCACTCCGAGGGAGAGATCCTGCAAGAGTCTGGCTGCCCGCATTGTCAACTGGGATTCTAATTCGGTCGCTGGTCGCATCTCACATTTGCGGTATTTAACCTCGACCACACCCTGGAACCCGTTGAGACGGACATAGAACGACAGGAGGTCAGACCAGAAATCCGCAACTGGGTTGTTAAGCTCGTCTGCATTTAGAGCGGCGATGCGAGCCTCAACCGAAGCGGTGTTGACACCAGAACCACCCCTACCGAGGATGGTTGGCATAGACCGCAGACCTGCTGAGTTCTGAGCGTTCAGAACCTCGATCACATTGGAAACGTCCAAGGCAGCCGCTGGATTGTTCTCATTCAGGAGAGACGCTTCCACGCTGTCCGAACTGATGAACGCCTGATCAGAGCGAAGGCTCGCGAACTTTCCTGCAATCTCCCCCAGCCTCTCGTTCACCCACTCACGAACCTTATTCTGATCCTGAGAGATTGCTGCAGGAACAGATTTTAGAAGGATTTCCTCGACGACACGGATGTGCATCCGAGGAAAACCGCTGATCTTCATAACTCGATAGAGATCGTTGATTACCTGGGTTCGTGCCGCTAGGGTGTTGATAGCCGCTACGAAAGGACTATACGTATGCAACCCTGTGGGGTCCCTTCGAAAGGTCGACCAAAATATAGTCGGGTAATCAAGGCTAACATCAGCACTCTTGCCGGAAACCTTCTGGTACGGCTTATATTGGTTAGGAGCCTTCTCGACCCAGTTGATCGAAACCGGATCGATTAACCGAAGCTCTGAGGGAGCCCCCTTTTTATCGAAGACAAGCTCACCCATGCATGTTCCACGCATCAATAGCATGGTACGAAGGTCAGCGGATATGGCCTCCATGGAAGGCCGAATCTGAAATCCCAGCGTGTAGTCAAGTTGAGTGGTTAGTGATGTGATGACGTCATAGGCCATCTGAGTATACGTACGGTCAATCGTACCATCAAAAGCCCGAGCCAGAATAACAGGTTCGGTGTTAGCCAGTGTAAGATACCCGTTGAAGGCCGCGCTCACATCTGGATCGTGGCGCATTAACTGGTTAATCAGAGTACGGCTATCGTCCGATAAACGGCTATCATACAGGTCAGCAAGGTGCTCACGATACGCAGGGACTGTGAGGACACCTGTCTTGTTCGTCGGGTCGAACGTAGGCGTGTTTGCAGCACCACCAGTTTTGGTGGTCTTCTTCGGAGCAATGACGTCAAGAAACTTGGTAGCTGCGGAGAGTAAGACCAATATCTGGTTTCTATGCTGCGATTGACTGTCCACCATATGTGGTGCGCTCGGCTCTTGATGCAACTGCTACATCGTACCGAATTTTCCATTGTTCAAGAAATAGCCTATAGTTTACTCCTGTAGGTAGATAGCTTTGAATCTCATCGGCACCGATTACCACTAATGTATTATGGGTGACATCTCGGAACTGTTCAATTTTCATAGCTGCTTCGCTCGTCAGCTTACCTTTAATCTCAACCCATACATCGCTTTCTGGAAGATAAAAATCTGGTAGATACGAAATAGAGGGACCTAGTGTGAACCGTCTTGGTTCATATTCGAACTCGATCCCCTGAGACATTAAATACTGAGCGTAAATGACTTCGTAACTGGACCGCATGTTAATGCGTTCGCCGTCTTTGACTACGTGCCACTTGAACCGTCCAAGATTCAACTCACCCCAGTCAAGCACGCGCTTTGAGGCTCGCAGACTGCTTAATTCCCGTCTTAGACATCCACAACTTTGAGTTCTCTTTTGAATTAAAGCTGAGGTTAGAACGGTTGTAGTTTGACCACACGAACATTGACAAATCCATTTATAGGATCTACCAATTCTGGATAACGCTGTAAGACGCCCAAATTGCTGATTAGTTATATCCTTCCATTTGGACTCCGCTCTCATGCACCCACAGCTTTTTGTGTTCCCGTTGGTGAGAGATCCTCTACCTACCGTTATTTCTTCTCCGCAGTCACAAATACATCTCCATTTACTAGGTTGGATGTATTCCAACGCTGTAAGTTTACCAAAACGTTTACCCGTGTAATCAACTCTACATTCCTTCATGATACAACCGCAGCTTTCGGTGTGACCACGTATTAGGTTACTTCTCTCAGAGACATGCTCGACTCCACAGTCACATTTACACCTCCATTGGGCGTTCCCACCTTTCAATGAATGATATTCGACTACAACAGTTCTCCCAAATCGCTGGCCTACCATATCAATACGCTTCTTAGACATACAATAGAACCCCATAAGTGTTCTATAATATATGGTAGTTTACTGGTAAAATTCAATACAATTAATGGTCTTACCTCATTCCTAGATCAGATCTCCCACTTCGCCTCATAGGCAGCATTTCATCACGTCTTTCTTCAGTATTGATGCCGAAGAAGCCAACTGTAGTGCGGATATCCTTGATCATCATTTCATCTAATGCAGCTTTAAGTTGCATAGATTGCAACAGAAAACCAATAGCGTGTGCTCCATGATCGTTCCCAGATAATTTTCGATGTACGGCGGGCTTATCAGGCTGCTCGTCTCGGACTAGATCGCGGAGCTGGTCTATCAGAAGCCTACGAAGGTCGCCGTAGCCACAGAGACGCACCGTCTTGCGACGAATGCCACGATAGACAGCATCCAGCATCATCGTCCTGTTTACCTGAGCGTGGGTGATAGTCTCGAAGGCATCCTTCACGAAACTGATCGGGGCCACGCCTCGATACTCGACCGGTAGGATCCTGCCCTGGCTTATCTCTCGGAGCATGTCTGCCGTGGGGGTATAAGGATGCCTGTCGACGGCCCCCGCAATAATGTTGTACTGACTCAGAAGCTCTTCCACACGGGCCTGGAGATCGTTGACGTGGACCTGTTCGAAGTGGAAGACACCATAGCTAGGGGTGCCAAGAACCAAATGACATATCTGTCCGATATCTGCCCCCAGAAAGACTCCTTGATCACGGCTAATGTCAGGAGTGTTAGGTCCATCCATCACAGCAACGACCTCCTCTTCAGAGATACGAGTGTCGCTGGATGTATAAGGTTCCCCTAATGTAGTGTTGAAGAAGCCCTTCATGTTCTCGTGGTCCGAGAAATATAGAAGACTTTGAATGATATAGGGAATATCTAGTCGGCTTGTTGTAAATGGACGAATACGATACCCCCTAGAAGAGGAGTCAGGGCACTCTGGAACCCACTCTCTCTGCGTCTCATCCCCTAGATCCAATGGTGCCCGACATCTCTTACATACAACATACGCGTTGTGTAGATCTAGCTTCTTCAGGATCTCTCTGTTGATTAGTGTGAGGTCAGAAAGATCATCGGGAAGACCTGGAAGATTAACGTACTCGCGCGTGAACTGAGGGATGTTGTCCCTGTATCCACAAGAAGTACAACGGCACAGATACTCGTGCTTGTCACTAATGCTGTAAGCTTTATCGATTCCATAGCCTACGAACGTAGGGGTTGAGAAGCGTTGCGTAATACGATAGTTACTGTTCTGGAGTCGAGATCGAAACAGCCCAATCATGGCATCATCACTAAGATCAAGCTCATCATGGAACAATGCATCAGCCGGAGTTGACGTTGCCGAGCCTTCGGTACAGGGTGTCATATAAAGAAAGGACCTATCCAGTTGGATGGTCGACATTGACCGAATAGCCTTGGCGTCGTCTTCCATATTGAAGGCACGATCACTATCTACTATAGGCTTGACGCGAGTCTGAGCGACTTTCTTAAAGAGATCAAGATCCGGTAGAGTGAAGATGGCGCTGACCGCCGTGGTGCGTTTCAACCACCCCAGGATCTTACGGATTTGAAGCTCTGTCATGCCAGCCTGACTGAGCTTCAGGCAACTGAGATCAGGGTGCATGTCATCAGCGATGGCACGTTGCCAAGCGTAGCCCTTGAAGGAGAATGGACGACCCCTGAGTGTGGTATTCTGCTCAATCCACTGGCTCATGGAGAGGTTTTCCCGGTCGTCGAGGTACCGGGCCTCCATCTGAGCCACCAAATCTCGAAGAAGATCGTTTCCTGAACTGGTCATTAATAAGATTGGTCCCTTTAAAATCCGCTGGCAGCCCACAGGTGTAAAGCCCAGCAACGAGGAGCATTGAGTGGCAGACGCTTACTACTATCCCGAGGAAGATCACCTACCGACGCTCATGGTCGTGCTGAACTCAATTCGAGAATATCCCGACTACCTCGGGAAGAATTGCCCTTACAGCCCAGAAATGCAGGCTGAGTTGTTGAGGGTATTGAAGAATCCCTCCACAACAGAAGATGGGGTGTCCGAGGAGCCTTATCTAGGGCATTACACGGACAAATGGACCGCTGTAGATCGAGAAAGAATGGCTCTCTACGGTGAATTACAGGAATTGAGGAACAATTTCGACGTCGAAGACACTACGGAACAGCTCCAGACTATCAAAACGATGGCCACGCTACTAGATAAGCTTACAGAGGTGGGTGATCGGTCGAAATGGATGCGTCAACTTGCTGATTTCCGCCGTGGTGTGCTTGAAGTGATGGAAAATACACTGACACCTGATCAAAGGACTGAAGTTATGACCAAGTTGCGGGCTCTTATGGTGCTGGAGGCAGTTTGAGTACCCCCTTCAAAAACTACGCTCCTTCCTATTGGGCCGTAGGGCTCCCCGTGATCCCGTTGACCCGTCCTATGGATGGTGACAAGAATTTAGGGAAGCGCCCGATCCATAACTCGTGGTCCCGCTGGTGCACCGAGATGCCGGATAAGGAGACGCAGCAGGACTGGTTGTACGACAAGCGTGCGTACAACATGGGACTGGCGGTTGGTCCTCAGTCCCGGATCGTCATTGTCGATATCGATACGATGGATCCGCATCTCCAGCAGATCGTTGAGGGATGTCTCCCTCACTCTCCGTGGCAGAGGATCGGTCGTAAGGGTGCCGTCTATGCCTTCCGCTACAACGGTGAGCGAACCTTTCAGGTCAAGGGAGAGGACGGCAAGGTCATTGTAGAGCTTCTCAGCCAGGGGCGACAGGTGGTGCTGCCACCTTCGGTGCACCCTGAGACAGGCATGCCCTACACGGCTGATAGGCCCCTCTACGAGTGCCTGGACGAGCTCACCAGCCTGCCGCCAGATATCGAGGATATCTTCCGTAGTGCTCTGATCGAGCATGGTGGGTTGAAACTCTCGACATCTGGATTTTCCAGCATCGTAGACTTTGTACCAAAGGGGACCCGGGATAACCGGATGATCCAGGAGGCGGGTCTCTATGCCGTGGGTATTCAGCGTGGACAGTTCACGTTGAAGGAAGCCCTTGGTTTTATGGACCACTGGTGTGCCGAGTATTGTGAGGAGAACCAGACCGATCCGATGGACCCGGAGAAGGGAAAGCTGAGGATCGTTCAGTTCCTGACTCGGGACGTGAACGACAAGACGAAGCGCCCGTTGAAGCCTGGGTGGGACGTGGGCCTCACAGATCAGGACAAGTTCGATCTCGGGTTGACGTTTACCGAGATGGATGAGGACTGGACCTTCGATCGGCTCCAGCGTTGGTTGTACAATAACTTCACGGTGAATGCAGAAGACGACCCGGCGCGGATGGCAGCCATCTCTCAAGCGCTGGAGTTCATGGCACGATCCGAGTCCATGACTCATGTTGAACGAGAGGCCCTGATGGGCTGGATCGCGGCCAACAGTCGGATCCGGGTCTCGACTGCCATCCTGCGCCGCATGTACCTGAGCATGACGGAAGGTTCGAACTTCAAGGGCAACAACCACAGTGAGGTGGCACGCTCGGTTCGTGAACATATGGAGCTCGGGATGAACGCCCCGTTGCAGTGGCACGGGGGTCAGTTCTACCACTGGGAGGGATCTCACTGGGAAATTTTCGAGGAGTGGCGCCTGAAAAAGCTGATCGCTCAAGAGTTCGGTCATCTTGAGTCCTCGGTCCGGAATTCCGATCACCGTGGGATCCTTGCCGTGTTGCAGACGATCTGCAACGAGGGGACGCTGAAGACCGATAGTGAGCACGGCATCAACTTTGCGAATGGATATCTCACCGACCAGTTAGTTCTGAAACCACACAAGAAGGAATACGGTTGCACCTACCGTCTGGCTTATCCGTACAAGCCTGAGTTGGCTGACGAGAAGAACTGCCCGATGTTCATGCAGTTCCTGGAGGATATCTGGGGCGAGGATGCGGACTACGCCCAGAAGAAGCAGGCGCTGCGCGAGGCCATTGCCATCACGTTGTTCGGTCACGGCCCGAAATACTCCCGTGCCATTGTCCTCTACAACGCCGCGCATGGTGGTAAGACTACAATGCTGGATATCATCTCAGGTCTGATGCCGGAGGGCTGCTCGTCGCATATCCCACCGTCTGACTGGAGTGACAAGTTCAAACCGGCGAATATGGTGGGCAAACTGCTGAATGTAGGTAACGATCTCAGCGAGACTGCCTATATTAATGGCGAAATGTTCAAAATTATCGTTGAAGGTGGCGTCATTCAGGGACAACATAAGGGGAACCCGATCTTCGAGTTCAGGCCCATTGCCACTCATTGGTTTGCTACCAATCACTTGCCGCAGTCTAGGGATAGCTCCGGGGGCTTCCTTCGTCGTTGGTTAATCTTCAAGTTCGATAAGAAGATCCCCCCAGAGAAGAAGATCGTTCACTTCGCCACGAAGGTGCTGGCTGCTGAGAGAGAGGCCATCGCCGCGTGGGCGATTCCCTCGATCATGACCATCGCCGCTCGGAACGATTTCGATTGTCCGCACTCGCATTTCGATTTGATTGGTGAGATTGCCAATCGTTCGAACTCGGTTCGACACTTTGTCACTTGCAGTGACAAGGTGAAGATCAACAAGGGGATCCACGAGGTGGGTAAGCCGATGCGGGCTGTGGCTTCGGGTGATCTCTACAAGGAGTACATGACGTTCTGCCTGACCACGGCGCATAAGACCCCGATCAATTTGAAGATGTTCGATTTCAAGTTGAGGGAACTGGCTCCTGAACTCGGGTTCAAGGTTCTGATGAACGATTCCGGTGTGGAATATGAGGGATTGAGGATTGTGGCATGAAGTTGACAGATATCTATAACCCTGGTATGGGCAAGCTATGAGAACGATACTATCACTATGTGATTATTCCGGCACCTGGTCCAGACCATATCTGGACCTAGGTTACAATGTCATTCGTGTAGATCCAAAACTTACCACTGGTGTGATGAGTGATGGAGGT